>Ga0114932_10005436_pt1 | contig 11320 bp, 8 predicted proteins | sample 2SBtaG_2_FD_87286 | JGI IMG/M metagenome (GOLD analysis project Ga0114932, IMG submission 87286) | Deep subsurface microbial communities from Kolumbo volcano to uncover new lineages of life (NeLLi) - 2SBTROV12_ACTIVE470 metaG | ecosystem: Environmental > Aquatic > Marine > Volcanic ... | reverse complement strand
TGCCATCAAGATGTCGCTGCACATTTTCACTACTTAATGCCTGTGATTTTGCATTTTTAGCATCTATATTAGATGGAACTATTAGTCTTTCACGCACCTTGCCATTGACCTGTACAATCAACGTTATTTCTTCCTCTAAAACCGCTTCATTATCTATTTCGGGCCAAGATTGCTGATGAATACTATAAGAATTGTTTAATTTAGACCACAATTCTTCACTTATATGTGGTGTCACAGGAGCCATCAACTTTAATAGTGTTTTCAAACCATGGTCAAACACCTCCGTATTTGTCAGATTATCGGAGACGGCTTTACTAAGTGCATTTGTTAATTCCATAAGTGCTGAAATAACCGTGTTGAATTGAAAGTGCTCCATGTCATGACTAATTTGCTTAATAGTTTGATGAACCTTACGATGTAAATCACGAACATCACGTTGATCTATTTCACTCGCGTCTCTATGATCTAGAGATTCCATCACAATTCGCCAGACTCTTTGCAACCAACGTGATACACCCTCAATACCACTTCCACTCCAAGGTGCACCCTGATCCCATCTTGCAAAAAACATCAAATATGCGCGAACAGCGTCAGCACCATATTTGTTCACTAACGAATCTGGTGCTATTACGTTCCCTCGGCTTTTTGACATTTTTTCCGAATCTTCACCCAATATAACACCTTGATTTCTCAATTTCATTACAGGCTCATCATATTCCAACAAACCTATGTCACGCAGTGCTTTTGTGAAATAGCGAAAATATATGAGATGCATAGTAGCATGCTCTATTCCACCTGTATAAGTATCAACAGGCATCCAATAGTCAAGCTCTTCTTTATCCCAAGGACCAGAATCGTACTCTGGACTTAGGTATCTATACTGATACCACGCTGAACACATAAAAGTATCCATGGTATCGGTTTCTCGAGTAGCATCTCCTCCACACTCTGGACACGTAGTCTTCTTCCACGTTGGATGATATTTCAGTGGACTCTCCCCTGTTGGTCGCCATTCAATTTCATCCGGTAGCAAGACTGGTAGTTGATCTTCAGCAACCGGTTGCACTCCACATTTGTCACAGTACGTCATAGGTATAGGTGTTCCCCAGTATCTTTGTCGCGAAATTAGCCAATCATGCAAACGGTAATTTACGGCTCTTTTGCCTTTATCTTCACTTTCAAGCCAAGCTAATGTCTTATCAATAGACTCAGATGCTGGTGTGTTTGTCATCGGACCAGAATTAATCATTTTACCAAGAACTAATGTAGGTTCCATCATGGAAGCACCGTCTGGTGGAATTGATTCTTCTGGACCTTGAATGACTGGCCTTACTTCAATTCCGTATTTACGCGCAAACTCAAAATCACGTTCATCATGTGCAGGAACTGCCATTATTGCGCCAGTGCCATATGTCATCAAAACATAGTCGGCTACCCATACTGGAATCAGCTCCTTATTAACAGGATTGATCGCATATCCTCCAGTGAACACCCCTGTCTTAACCCTAGTAGCAGACTCGCGTTGCACATCAGTCTGTCGCACTGCATTTTCCACATAAGTTTGCACTTCAGATCGTTTATCTTCGGTCGTCAAACTTTCCACTAAGTGGTGTTCGGGAGCAAGAACCATAAATGTTGCCCCCCAAAGAGTATCAGGCCGCGTGGTGAAGACTTCAATGACTTGTGAATCTTCAGTATAGAAATCAACATGCGCACCTTCACTACGCCCAACCCAATTAGTCTGCAACAACTTCACCCGCTCAGGCCAGTCAATAAGAGAATAATCCAACAACTCTTCTGCATAATCTGTAATCTTGAAGAACCACTGTTCTAGATCTTTTTTGATTACTGGAGTGCTACATCTCTCACAATGACGATCATCACCCCAAACCTGTTCTCTAGCAAGCGTAGTGTTACAGTTAGGACAATAGTCGACTGGGGAATGCTTGCGATAGACCATATCGTTTTTATACAACTGCAAGAAGAACCATTGACTCCAACGATAATAACCAGGATCACAGGAAACAGCTTCTCTTTCCCAATCCCACATTGCTCCCATTGTCCTCAACTGCTTACGCATATTATCAATATTCTTATAAGTCCATTCCTTGGGGTGAACATTACGTTTAATGGCAGCGTTTTCAGCTGGTAGGCCAAACGCATCGAATCCAATAGGAAACATGACGTTATATCCCTGCATACGCATGTATCTAGCGCGAGCATCAGATGGAGTCATGGCATACCAGTGCCCAATATGCAAATCCCCACTTGGGTAAGGTAACATAGTCAAGGAGTAGTATTTTTCTTTGCTTTGATCAACTAAGGCACGGTACAGTTGGTCTTCATCCCATCGCTGTTGCCATCGCGGTTCAATTTCCTGAGGAATATATTTTTTTCTTTCCATAAACTCCTTCCTAGTACCCAACATTTTCAACTATTGCTACAAACAAAACCAACGAATACTCTATTGTCTGATAATTAACCAAAAATCCCCACGTCCGTTCAGGGACGAAAGGGACGAAAGGGACTCCGCGGTACCACCCTGTTTGATGAAAGTTAACCTACTAACCCCACCCACTCTATTAATGCTATAACGGACATTTCCGCTGCGAACTAATTAATTTCATCCGCAGTACTCAGAGGCGAGTTGAGCCTTATTAGTGTTCCTCTGACACATGCCAAGTTTTCAGTCACTTACCCTGACTCTCTGAAGGATGGCCTAATACTCCTCTTCTATGATTACTGAGATATATTGCTGACTCTTATTGGCCAGGTTGTAGACAACCAACTAATTATAACAGAGTGCCACAAGGAAGTGTAATTTATTGTATTTTGAGCGATTATGGTGGTCCGATAATTTACATTATCAATATATATATTCTTAATATCGTTTCAATATTAATTATCTCTGATCGACATGGGTTTCGAATGTCCAGTCACTTGCAACATCTTGAGCTTTTAACATGCGTGCATATGTCCCGTTTTTCTCCAGCAACGAACTCGGAGAGCCTGATTCCACTATATGCCCATTTTCTAATACAATCACCTTATCAGCATTACGTACAGTTGAAAGACGGTGAGCGATTACCACAACAGTTCGATTAGAAACCAGTCTAGTAATAGCCTGTTGTATAAGCGCCTCTGTTTCTACGTCCACTGCGGAGGTAGCTTCATCCAGAATAAGTATTGGAGCATCCTTTAAAATAGCGCGTGCTATAGACAGACGCTGCTTCTGACCTCCAGACAACCGGACTCCACGTTCACCAATAACGGATTGATATCCATCTGGCATATCTAATATAAACTCCTCAGCATTAGCTATTTGTGCAGCCGAAATCACTTCCTCTTCAGTAGCCTCCGGTCTTCCAAAAAGTATGTTATGTCCCACTGTGCCATGAAACAGAAACACATCCTGCAGAACTGCAGCTATGCTTTCACGTAAAAACTGCAATTTGAGGTTGCTTACTTCGTACCCACCCACTTGCACACAACCAATATCAGTATCCCAAAACCGTGGTATGAGATTACAAATAGTAGTCTTACCTGCACCAGTAGGACCTACCAAAGCTACGATTTCTCCCTGGTCCACATCAAAGGAAATATCTTGCAGTATCGACACTCCTTTTTCATATCCAAAGGTAACATTATCGAATGAAATATTGAATTTAATGTCATTAGGGGAAACGGAATTCGGTTTATCTACTATGTCAGATTCCTCAGCAAGCAATTCGAACACACGATCAATACTAGTAGTTGCTTTTTGCAGCACATCATTGATAGAAGCAAGTGTCAAGAAAGGCTGGTATATGTGGCCCATATATACTACAAAAATGAAAATATCAGCTACACTCACCTGTCCTCGCATTGCCATTCCACCACCAGACCATATTACTAATACAACTCCGAGACCCCCTACTACTTCAATAATGCCAGCCGGCAAGAGCGATACGGTGTTAGCCTTGATCATCTCATCACGAAAGCGCACACTTTTCTCTTTGATTTGTGCCGCACTATTTTTCTCCTGTGCAAACGACTTGATGACTGTTATGCCTGAAATATTGTCCTGGACAGATGCTATTAACTCGGTCAAACTTTGACGCACACCTCGCCACATTTGACGAACAGGTGATACATATTTGTAAACTAGCCAAGATGCGAATGGAATCGGTACAAGTACCACCATTGCAAGTGTAGGATTTAGTATGAAAAGCACGGTCATCATGGAAGTGGGTATTATTAAGGCCAACAATGTTTCAGGAATGCCATGCGCAATAAAGTCTTCCACAGTTTCAATGTCATTGATTGACCTTGTCATAAGACTCCCCGTGCGCTGATCATTCAGAAAACGGTGAGATAAATGTTGTATATGTTGATACACACGATTCATAAGGTTGCACATTACACGGTAGGCAGCCATGTGAGAGAAAACACCATATCCGTATCGGGTGGCACCTCGTAACAGATACAGCCCAAAAAGCGACACAGTCACTCCTATGAGATCTGATTCATCTGCACCTCCTTCGACAATCCATTCAATCATTCTACGAATCAAAAGCGGAGGTATAAGGTTGGTACCAGCAAATACCACACCACAGATAACTGATAAGGTCATGTCCCTTCCTTGACCCTGCAATATTTCAAGTATGTGTCTAATTAAACGCAAAATCTATATCCTTTTGCAATACACAAACTCAATCCACTCTGAGAATGTATATAATAACTGTGCTTGAGTAAATATAGCATTCTAACTATATAGTTGTTACAATCACTTATTTGAAGTCACATGTTTCTGTCATCTTGCACAAGCTGAATGATGTTTCCATCTGGATCACTGAAAGTACAAATCCAACCACCCCAATGTTCTTGCTCAGGTGGTCGCATAAAATCAATACCTCTCTCTTCGAGACTATTATGCACAGCTCGCACATCGTTGACTCGGAGGTTTATCATAATTCTGAACCTGTCTTTGGATAGCCCCTGTATATTAGAGTGAGTACCAATGTTCAGTCTAGTATCACCCCACCGGAAAGAAACGAAGTCTGGTTTTACCGAATGTGGCACAAGCTGTAGTACATCACGATAAAAATCTAAGAGGACTTCTAGATTATCTGTCCATATTATCAAGCCTGCTAGACCATTAATGATAGACATACTTACAATTGTTTCTCCATGAAAATCCAGTACTGATGAAACATGGGTGGTATCTCACTTTCAACATATGGATCTATCTCATAAAAACCTGCGCTCTTATACAAAGCATGAGCAGTTGTCATAAATCGAGTACTATCCAGCCGTATCTTTGAATATCCAATGTCTCGGGATTCCCTGATTGCTGATTCCAGCAATGATCTTCCAATGCCGGAACCGCGGAGCTTGGGTCTAACATACATCCGCTTGATTTCACCTACATCCTGCAATATTTTTCTGACACACACTATACCAACAGGAAAATCGCCATCTTTAGCTAATAACAATCGAGAATATGGGTACATGAATACTTCAATCTTTTCCATGTCTTGCGCTAGAATTGATTTGATCTCCAAGTTGATGGAATACTCTTGATTCAGACGAATGTTAGCCCACTCAAGATACTCCCAAAATAAGTCTTGAATCTCTTCTAAATTCGCCTGCAAGTTACTTTCACGTATGGTTACTATAGAGCAATCCACCTAATCTCCCATAGACGCTGCGTGTCGACTACCTTCTGGGTCTCCAGCAGCATAAATTGTACCTTCTTCCTGGTCTATAGTTAGCATTACCGGTCTACCTATATACGACTTTGCTGTCTGTATAGTATGACCACGACGCCTGAGATCTTCTTTAATGTCATTGTCAAAATCTTCCTTCAGCATAACCGACCCTGCATTTTTAAAAGTAGCTTCTCGATCGGGATTCGGATCGAAAGAGTCCTGATGATGTGTTGTAGCAAAACGCGGTGCAGTAACACATGAATCTGGCAACATATTAAAGTCAATTGCATTTACTATTAGATTAAGTGCAACCTGGTCCTGCAAATCCCCACCAGCCACGCTGATAGCCATAATTGGTTTTTTATCTTTTAGTACTAACGTAGGTGTTAGGGTACTGCGAGGCCGTTTACCAGCTTGAATACAGTTAGGATGACCTCGCTCTGTGTTTAGACTACGTAATCGATTTCCAAATGTAACTCCTGTAATGCCACCATCTCGTGGGGATTTAGGAACATTCGCGCTAGGAGTGGCTGAAACGACATTACCCCAACGGTCTGCCACAACACAGGTGGTTGTTCCACCAATTCCAGGTCGAAACTTGCTAATTTCCTTGATTGGTTCCATTTTGTAAGGGTCACCTGGACGCGCTTGCATAGAAGCCGTCTCCATATCAATTAGTTTTCTGCGCATTTCATTGTACTCATCGGACAAAAGAATATCCAGTGGAACATCAATGAACTCGGGATCCCCATAGTAATAGTCCCGATCAGCCATTGCCAACTTTATTGCCTCTACAATTGTATGAATACAATCAGATGATAAATGTCCAAACGATGTCAAATCAAAACCCTCTAATAGACGTAGTGCCTGACACAATAAAGGTCCTTGTGTCCAAGGACCACACTTATATATAGTATGTCCTCTATAAGTTGCCTGGACCGGTTCTTCTACAGTAGTCACATGAGCAGCTAGATCAGCTCTACGCAAAAATCCGCCTTTTGACAAGTAGTCAACCTCCAGCTCTTCTGCTATATCATTCCTGCTTTTGTGCCTTCCATAAAAACGATCTGTCACTGATTGTAGTTTTTGTTCGCGCACTCCTGTAGTGATCTGCTCCTCTTCAACCAGTCGTCGAAAAGTATGTGCCAATTTTGGATGCCAGATTTCAGTTCCAGCATCTAAAAGGTTGAGTGCGTCACCAATCACATCACTAAAAGTTCTAGTCCCATACAACTGTAAAGCAGTTATACAAGAGTCAACAACAGATGGTACAGGAGCCATCTTAATATCACCTGCACCCGGAATACCATTTTTCATATACCAATTTACAGACTCTTGCGACAAGGGTGCTCGTCCCTGACCACTAAGTACTTTCACACTCTGGCTTTTTGCATCATAAATCAAGATCGGAACCTCACCTCCGATAGAACAATCACCATGGTCGGTGACATTCAATGCAAATATAGTTGCTACTGCTGCATCAACTGCATTGCCGCCATCGTTTAGAATGTTGACCCCTGCCATAACAGACTCCGCACTTCCTGCAGCGACAACCCCTTCACTACTTGATGCTTTCCATCCAACCTGATTGGTATTTAGATTCGCCATAAGTAACTTAACAATAATAGCTTGGAAGATATTTGCTAACCATTGGTGACTACCGGTAGCACTTTCTCGGCTAATAGCTCTAATGGCGACTGATCATGAAAACTATTATGTTCAAGTATGAATCGGCTCACACCAGCTTCTTTGAAATCCGACATTTGATCTAAAAGTTGTTGTGGGCTCCCTCCTATAAAACCAGCTTCATGCCAGTCTTTTAGGTTGCCTGGAAGGTTAGGAAAGACCTCACGATTAGCTGCAATGTGACTCTCAATCTCATGATCATTTTTTCCAATGACATACGGAGTCATCAAAGAATGCCGTAATGTGCTCGGATCACGATTTATAGAATTACAATGCTTATCAATTACCTGTGACTTTTCACGATAAGTATCTATACTAACATAATAAGAGTTCCATTCATCAGCATGTGTAGCTGCTATCTTTAAAGTGGTATTTCCCATACCTCCTACAATAAGAGGAACACTTGACTGAGCAGGTGCGGGATGCATTTCTGAGTCACTTAATTGGTAATGCTGTCCTGCAAAGTTGCTTGATTGTCCTGACCATAAAGCTTTGATCAGTTGTATACCTTCTTGAAGCAACTCAAGCCTATGACGCGCTGATGGAAAATTCACACCAAACATAATGTGTTCTTCTTCATACCATCCTGCACCCAATCCTAACTCCAACCGACCCGCAGAAAGCTGGTCTACAGCAACCGACATTTTAGCCAGCTGCGCAGGATGCCGGAAGGTCATAGAGCAAACTAGCGGACCTATTTTAATGCGCTCAGTACGCATAGCTAATGCAGTAAGCGCAGGCCAAACGGGAATACTATCTAGTTGCTTATTTCCTTTGACCGAAGTCAAATGATCAGACAAAAAAAGCGATTCGAATCCTAATTGCTCCACTTTTTCTGCAATGCCAAATAATATCTCCCAGTTGAGATCCTCCTGACTTTCAAGCATCAAGCCTAACTTGGCCATATATACACCTCAATTATCGTTTATATTGCAACATGTATTTATTGATTACTAAAACCACCATCCACAACCAGGGCTTGACCATTTACATAACTGGATTCTTCCGAAGCCAAATATAGGACTGCTTGTGCTATTTCTGCAGAAGTACCATAACGACCCTGCGGAATTGTAGCTGCAAGAGCTTTCTGACCAGCATCCAGCTCATCCCGTGTACCTCCATGCTTAAGAAACTGCGTTGGGTAAAGAGTAGTGTCTATAGTTCCTGGACACACACAATTAACCCGGATATCATACTCAGCTAGTTCAAGAGCCATACACTTTGTCAAACCTACAACACCAGCTTTCGATGCACAATAAGCTGCTAATCCAGCCATGCCAACCGTCCAACCAGCCATGGACGCTGTATTCACTATCGACCCACCACCACTAGCTTTCATCACTGGTATAACATATTTGGATACAAGAAATACACCTTTAAGATTGATGTCAACTATACGATCCCAGTCAGATTCCTCCGTCTTAGACAAATCGCCACAGATCCGCAAGATACCTGCATTATTGTGTAAAATGTTTATTGAACCGTATGATTCATTTGCAGTATCGACCATTTTTTGTGCATCAGATGCAACAGATACATCACCTTGGACAAAAACAGCATTTCCACCAGATTCACGTATCTCTTGCGCTGTTTCTTCAGCATCTTGGGAGATATCAGCCAAAACCACCTTAGCACCCTCCTTACTAAACAACAATGCGGTACTCCTACCAATACCAGTTGCACAACCAGTGATTAGTGCTACCTTATCTTTGAGTTTCATAATAATTTCCTAATACTTGTTTCATATTCTTCTAGTGATTAATCCATTCTTCCATATCAAAGTATGCGTCCCAACACATAGTCTCATATCTAACGCCAGCCATAAATTTGGCTTCCATACTTACTCGAAGATTTTTGCTTCCTTCTGATGCCAATCGATCAAAAATTGCTATTATTTTCTGGGTATGTGTATCCAAATCAGCATCTGAGGAGTACATAGACAACCAGTCTTTATATGGATTATCTGATTTGATTTCTGCTGAAGAAACCAGTTTACGACAAACCACTTGATAACCCACAATGCATGCCAATATTCCAGCAATGAGTTCACCCATTGAACCACTGTATGCACTAGACAATTCATGGCGTGTGTAAGCATACTTGATCGGTCCCATTTGTTGAGATTCAAGATCTAGTTTAGTAATACCATTCTCAGCTGCATATGATTCATGCAACGCCATTTCATCATTAATGATCCAATGTAGATATTCTTGCATTACTCTCATATCTTCAAACGTATCAGCTTTGGCTACACCTAAGGCTAGGATACGGGAGAAGTTTACTAAATATGGATAGTCAACCCTAACCCAGTATAGAAACTTCTCAGTTGGCAAGGTTCCATCCAAAATTCCCTGCAGGAAAGGTTTTCGCATTTGCACTTCAAAATATGGCTCAGCTTGCTGCAATAACGTTTCACTAAAAGACATTTACTACCTCCTATATCTAACTATTAAGATCAATATCATTAAGCAGGTTTCACATAACGTTGATATCTGCTTGAAAAACTAATGCCAGCCCTTTGCCATAATTCTTCTGCAGCTTTTTGAGCTTGAAATAGTATACTGTGCTCACTGACAGTTTCCACAACCCGATCTTTCATAATCACATTGCCATTCACAATGACTGTATCTACATTTTCCTGAGTACAACTGTAGACTAGACTAGCAACCGGATCATGCAATGCAATACTATTTGGTTTCCAAGGATCAACAATCATTAAGTCAGCCTTCTTCCCAACTTCGATTGAACCCAGAAAATCAGATTGGCCAATACAATGAGCAGCATCTATGGTTGCCATTTCCAGCACTTTCTGTGCGCTTATAGCTGCGGGGTCTAGTGCATCAACTTTTTGCATCAGTGCAGCCAGCTTCAAGGTTTCGATCATGTCCATATTGTTATTGCTTGCCGGACCATCAGTTCCTAGGCATACTTTAATTCCACGATTAAGCATGTCTCTGACAGGGGCAATACCTTCACCAAGATATGCATTACTAGCAGGATTATGCGAAACCTGAACTCCCCATTTACTCAACTGTTCCAATGATTCCTGTCTGATACCAGTAGTACAATGAACTGCTAATAGGTTAGGCCCCAGAAAACCTATATTTTCCTCATGCTGCAAATCACCTACTCCATAAAGCTCCTCAGCTGCCTGAATAGTGGAAGGTGTAGCAGCGTGTACGGTAAGTCTAGTATTATATTTGTCAGCCAAATCCTTGGCGCGTTTGAACCCATCTACACTAGTGCTAAATATTGTATACGGAGCAAGCCACACATGGATCATACCGTCACCCTGACCGTGATACGTTTTGATCAACCGCTCACAGTCATTAATCTCTGCTTCAGTAGACTGTACGATACTTTTGTGAGCCTCTCCAGTATCAATAATCCCACGCGCTAATATACCGCGTATGCCTATCTCAGAGAAAGCACGAATCGTTTGATCAGCCATTTTGGGTAAAGGATGTGGATAATTGTAATCTAGCACACAAGTAGTACCTGATTTGATTGCTTCCAAAGATCCTACCAATGCTGACAAATAACAATCCTCGAGTGTCAAATGTCCAACCGTTGTATCAAGAGCAACAGCAAACCATTCCCATACTGGCAAATCTTGACCTATACCCCTAAGCAACGTCTGAAAGATGTGAGTATGTGTGTTAATCAGTCCTGGAAAAACAATGCGGCCTGACGCATCTATAACCACGATGTCACTACTTAGTTTGCTTGAGATAGACCCTGTAGATACTTGCTCAATTATTCCGCGTGATATTCTTACAAATCCACGGTCTATAATACGTCTTTCTCCATCCACAGTAACTATTGTGGCATCTTTTATCAATAAATCGGTTGGTGTCATGATTATTTCTTCACCAGAATCTTATAACCTTTTTGGCTACATTTGCTCAATCAATTTCATCAGATTGGCATCTTCACATTCTTCA
>Ga0114932_10005433_pt1 | contig 11321 bp, 12 predicted proteins | sample 2SBtaG_2_FD_87286 | JGI IMG/M metagenome (GOLD analysis project Ga0114932, IMG submission 87286) | Deep subsurface microbial communities from Kolumbo volcano to uncover new lineages of life (NeLLi) - 2SBTROV12_ACTIVE470 metaG | ecosystem: Environmental > Aquatic > Marine > Volcanic ... | reverse complement strand
TTTTTAATAATATTTCTAAAAGATTTAAACTGAATAGGTGATTGGTTAGCATAATTAAAGTGTCTTTTTACTCCAAACACTAATTGTCCTGTACTTGCAACACCTTGTTGGTCAAATTCTGTCGAACGGCTTGTACCACCAACTACAAAATTTAAACCAATATCTTCACTTAATTCATAATTACCATTTACAGCAAGATAGTGATCCCAAATTCTATTGTTATTATCCATAGTATTTAAGAAACCAAATATTGCTCTGTTAAAGTTTACACCGTTTTTATTAGAAGATTCTGTAACTCTTTCATTGTAAAAATCGATACCTGCTCTATATGTAAGATTTAAATTATCATTAAAATCAAACGTTAAATTAGCTGTACCAAAAATTCTATTAGTTAATTGATTGGTTCCAGCATTTTTAACTGTCCAAAGAGGATTAATAATATCGTTACCATTACGATAATAAATACTACCACCATTTTCTGGAAGTTCAAAAGGTAATCCCTGTAGATTAACATTTCTAGGAGTAAAGAAGATATTACCTAACACAGACCATCCAGTTGTACCATTACCTTGAGAGGCAGATACTGGAGGAGTGTTAAAATCTGTTCTTGTATAGTTTAAGGACGCATTAATAGTAAATTTATTACTAAGTTTTGCACGACCACCTACAGAAAAGTTATTTCTTCTTAATGAATTTCCAGGTGTAAATCCTTTTTCATCTAAATTACCATAACTCACATTATAAGAAATATTACCGTCTGAAGAAGCACCTCTAATATTTAAGGAAGTATTACTAACACCACCAGTTCTAAAGAAATCTGGCACACTATTGTAAGGTCTCCAATCATAACGTGTTCCTAAAAATTCATTACGTAAAGCATTGTTTCCACCATTAAAGTTATTTAAGAATGCTGAAGAAGAATAAGGATGTTCTACCGTTCCATTAGCGTCAATCAATTGTGCAGGATCATTAAGATACCCATCTACACCATCAGCTGCAAAAGCAGGACCCCAGTTACTAAAGAACCAACCAAATGATTGATTGAAACCACCACCATATAAATCTTGATAATTTGGTAATGAAGCAATTTCATTTACAAAATAAGATTGATTTAAAGTGATTTCTGTTTTCTTAGGGCCAGCACCTGATGCAGAACCAGATTTTGTTGTAATTACTATTACACCATTTCTACCAGCAGTTCCATATAATGTGGCAGCAGCTAAACCTTTAAGAACGTTTACACTTTCAATATTGTTAGGGTCTAAATCTAAAAATCTAGAAGATCCAACGTTACCACTTGCAAAAGTACCAGTTGTATTGTTATCACTACTAAAAGGAACACCATCAACAATAAATAACGCTTGGTTACTACCATTAATAGATGAGTACCCTCTAATTACAACATTGGTTGCAGATCCAGAAGATCCACTTTGTGAAGTAATTTGTACCCCTGAAGCTTTACCTGATAGGACTCGGGCAACATCACCTTCGGTACGTTGCTCTAACTCTTCAGCTTTAACTTCACTTACAGCATATCCAAGAGCTTTCTTCTCTCGCTTAATACCTTGTGCCGTTACGACAACCTCATCAAGAACAGAAACATCTTCTGCCATTGTAACGTTAATCGTATTAGAAGCTCCAACTGTAATTTCTTGAGTTACAAGCCCTACATAAGTAAAAGTTAAAACACTACCTACACTGGCATTGATGCTATAATTACCATCAAAATCAGATTGTGTACCATTGGTTGTACCTTTTACAATAATATTAACCCCAGGAAGAGGCATTCCAGATTCATCCGAAATTGTTCCCGAAATTGTTTTTTCCTGTGCAAAGGATAATTGCACAACAAACGCTAGTAATAGCGTTAAAATTCCACTAAACTTTGTTTTCATTTTATAATTTATTTGAATTAGTCTATGCCAAAAATCATAATAAAAAGTTAATAAAGCAATTATTATTTGCTAAAATTTCATTTTTTTTTTGAAAACATACCGTTAATACTTAATTTTTAGTTAAAATCTTGTATTCAAACTGATGTGAATTTTTGAATTTGAAAACTTGAATTTTTGATTTTCTGACTTTCCATTAGCATAGTTAAATTTTAAAAGTCCAGCCTTTGTAATCAGCCCAAATCCAAATCCAAATCCAAAAAGCTTTTCTTTTGAATTAGTGAGTTCATTATTAAGATAAGCAGCATCAATGATTGAATGTATATAAATGGTAGAACTAAGATTGTATCTGTACTCACTATTAAGTAAACCATAAAAAGAAGCTAGGATACTATTTTCTTCAAAGCCCCTTATTGTATTTATCCCGCCAAATCTAAAAAGCTCATTCACCAAATAAGAATCTGAAATGATACCTTCACTTTTCATTCTTAAATAAATACTATTTCTATTATTTAAATTGAAAATCTTATAGGTATTTAGGCTAAATATTTTTTGATCTTCTTTAATACCTTCAACTTTTTTAAAACCAAATCCAGTTTTAATATCAAAAGCAAAATTTATTGGGAAAAGAAAGTTATTGTATTGCCTTTTTAAAACCTCGTATCTTATACTGTAAAAGGTAGAGTTATAATCTTCAACGAACTGGGCATTATTTTCAACTAATAAGTTGTTAGATTTAATAGTATTAATTTCAGTGAATATTCGTTGTTTATCATTAATTTGATAAAATAAGTTTACAGATTGATCTACTGTAGTAAATGTTGAATCCTTTTTGAATATATTTAACGATAATTCAGACCCAATAGCTGTGTTAAATAAATAAGGCAAACTTACATCAACATCAAATGTTTTCTGATTACTTTCATCACTTTTAAAAACAAGGCTAAAAGCTTCACCATAATTAAGATTGTTTATTAAGTTTAAATTTAAGTAACCATTAAACTCTATTTTATTAGTTGCTTCATTGGTGCTAAAACCAAGAAACCCATCAAAAGTATTGCTTTTTGTTTTTTCTAAATATAAATATATAGATGATGAATCTTTGGTAAATAAAACTTCAGGCGGTCTAGCCTGACTTGTAAAAAGCAATGTATTTAAAGTTTCAGTTTTTTCTTTAATGGAGTTTATGTCAAAATCATCACCTATTTTAATATTTAAAAAATGAGTTAAGAAAGATCTTGGAAATTTCTCATAACCTTGTACTATTATTTTATCTATAGTTCTTTTGGTGTTTGTTGAAATAATAATTTTTGCTTGCAATGAATTTGCATCCCTTTTTTTGATTGTTGTTAATTTTAACGATGTAAAAGGTTGTCCGTTTTCAGCAATCTTAGAATTTATTTGGTTGAGAATACTTTCACTTTCTTGAATTGTTGTTACAAAATATTCCGATGTAACGTTTTCTGAAAAGTGTTCTAAAGCATTCATTGAAATCACATTTTTGTCATAGTATATATATATGGTGTAAAATTTCTTATTTAAAAGAAATTTGGCATTATATACTGTATCATTTTTTTTAGTAGTAGAAATAAGTTGACTCTCTATGTATCCAATCTTTTGAAACTTTAAATGAAGGCTGTTAATTTCTTCCTCGAGTAACTTATAATTAGCAAACACATTTATATAGCCAATTGAATCAATAACTATATTTTCCGAAACATCTTTACCTTCAACAATTAAATGCAATTCTTGAGAGTATGTGCTAACAGCGTTAAATGCGTGAATAATAATATATAAAAAAAGAATTTTTGAAATCTTCAAACTGTATATTTTGAGTATAAAACTAACGGAAAATAAGTTCAAATAATACGTCTATCAAATTAATTTTTTACAAACAACAAAAATTAATTATTTAAGATTTGAATTATCCATATAAATTTCTACCTTTGCAGCCCTCTTAAAAGAGGGTTTTATAAAATATATTAGAAAATAATATGCCAACAATTTCACAATTAGTACGAAAAGGAAGAGCCAAAATAACCAAGAAGAGTAAATCGGCTGCTTTAAATTCGTGTCCTCAAAGACGAGGAGTGTGTACACGTGTTTACACTACAACACCAAAAAAACCTAACTCAGCGATGCGTAAAGTAGCAAGGGTAAGGTTAACAAATGGTAATGAAGTAAATGCATACATTCCTGGAGAAGGACACAATTTACAAGAGCACTCGATAGTATTGGTTAGAGGTGGAAGGGTAAAAGATTTACCAGGAGTTAGATATCATATCGTTCGTGGCGCTTTAGACACTGCAGGTGTTGAAGGCAGAACACAACGTAGATCTAAATATGGTGCAAAACGCCCTAAGAAGTAATTAAAAAACTTTAAGAAGAAGACATGAGAAAAAGAGCAGCGAAAAAAAGACCGCTTTTACCAGATCCACGTTTTAACGACCAGTTAGTAACTCGTTTCGTTAATATGATGATGTGGGATGGTAAAAAGTCAGTAGCTTTTAAAATTTTCTACGATGCAATAGATATTGTAGAAGAAAAGAAAACAGACGAAGAAAAAACAGCATTAGAATTATGGAAAGAAGCGTTGTCTAACGTTATGCCTCACGTAGAAGTACGTAGTCGTCGCGTTGGTGGAGCAACATTTCAAATTCCTATGCAAATCCGTCCAGACCGTAAAGTTTCTACAGCAATGAAATGGTTAATTAGCTTTTCAAGAAAGAGAAACGAAAAATCTATGGCTCAAAAATTAGCAGCAGAAGTATTAGCTGCAGCTAAAGAAGAAGGAGCAGCCGTTAAGAAAAGAGTTGATACTCATAAAATGGCAGAAGCAAATAAAGCATTCTCACACTTTAGATTTTAATACAGAATGGCAAGAGATTTAAAATATACAAGAAATATTGGGATTGCTGCGCATATTGATGCGGGCAAAACTACCACTACAGAACGTGTCCTTTATTATACAGGTGTTTCTCATAAAATAGGTGAAGTACACGATGGTGCTGCAACTATGGATTGGATGGAGCAAGAGCAAGAAAGGGGTATTACAATTACTTCGGCAGCGACTACATGTACTTGGGAATTTCCAATTGAAAATGGTAAACCTACAGAAGAAACAGAAGGCTACCATTTTAATATTATTGACACTCCAGGTCACGTAGATTTTACAGTTGAAGTAAACCGTTCTTTACGTGTATTAGATGGTTTAGTATTCTTATTTAGCGCAGTTGATGGTGTTGAACCACAATCTGAAACTAACTGGAGATTAGCCGATAATTATAAAGTGCCAAGAATTGGGTTTGTTAACAAAATGGATCGTCAAGGATCAGATTTTATGATGGTTAACAAACAAGTAAAAGAAATGTTAGGGTCTAATGCAGTGCCTATCGTTCTACCAATTGGTGAGGAGCAAGACTTTAGAGGAGTTGTAGATTTGGTTAAAAATCGTGCTATTATATGGCATGATGAAACGCAAGGAGCAACTTTTGATGTTGTTGAAATCCCTGAAGAATTAAAAGAAGAAGCACATCAGTATAGAGCATTATTAATAGAAGAAGTAGCAACTTACGATGAGAACTTATTAGAAAAGTTCATGGAAGATGAAGATTCTATTACAGAAGACGAAGTGCATGCTGCACTTAGAGCTGCTGTTATGGATATGGCTATCATCCCGATGATTTGTGGTTCAGCCTTTAAAAATAAAGGAGTGCAATTCTTGTTAGATGCTGTATGTCGTTATTTGCCTTCGCCTTTAGATAAAGAGGCAATTATTGGTACTAATCCTGATAATGGAAATGAAATTTCTCGTCAGCCAGATGTTAAAGAACCGTTTTCAGCATTAGCATTTAAAATTGCAACTGATCCATTTGTAGGTCGTTTAGCCTTTTTTAGAACATATTCTGGACGATTAGATGCAGGATCATATGTATTGAATAATCGTTCTGGAAAAAAAGAACGAATTTCTCGTATCTATCAAATGCATGCGAATAAGCAAAATGCAATCGATTATATTGAAGCAGGAGATATTGGAGCTGCAGTAGGGTTTAAAAGTATAAAAACTGGAGATACACTTTCTGACGAAAAACATCCAATTGTTTTAGAAAGTATGGATTTTCCAGATCCAGTAATTGGTATTGCGGTAGAGCCTAAGACTAAAGCAGATGTTGATAAATTAGGAATGTCTTTAGCAAAATTAGCCGAAGAAGATCCAACATTTACAGTAAGAACCGATGAAGCTTCAGGACAGACAATTATTTCTGGAATGGGTGAACTTCACTTAGATATTATAGTTGACCGTTTAAAACGGGAATTTAAAGTTGAAGTAAATGAAGGACAACCTCAAGTGGAGTATAAAGAAGCAATTACTCAACGTGCTGAGCATAGAGAGGTCTATAAAAAACAATCAGGTGGTCGTGGTAAATTTGCAGATATTGTATTTATATTAGAACCAGCTGAAGAAGGTAAGCAAGGACTAGAATTTATTTCATCTATAAAGGGCGGAAATGTACCAAAAGAATTTGTACCATCAGTAGAGAAAGGATTTAAAATGGCAATGATAAATGGACCATTGGCAGGATACGAAGTCGATGCTATGAAAGTAACATTAACGGATGGTTCTTATCACGATGTTGATTCGGATCAATTGTCATTTGAATTGGCTGCAAAATTAGGTTTTAAAGCTGCTTCAAAAGCTGCAAAAGCTGTAATTATGGAACCAATCATGAAACTAGAAGTAGTTACTCCAGAAGAAAACATGGGAGATATTGTTGGAGATCTTAATCGTCGTCGTGGACAAGTAAGTGACATGAGTGATAGAGCAGGCTCTAAAGTTGTGAAAGCAACAGTGCCCTTATCTGAAATGTTTGGTTACGTAACAACCTTACGTACATTATCATCTGGTAGAGCTACATCAACTATGGAATTTTCACACTATGCGCAAACACCTTCAAATATATCTGAAGAGGTGATTAAAGCAGCAAAAGGAGTTGAAGCTTAAATTTTAAGAAAATGAGTCAAAAAATCAGAATAAAATTAAAATCATACGATCACAATTTAGTAGATAAATCTGCCGAAAAGATTGTAAAAACAGTAAAAAGTACAGGTGCAGTTGTAACGGGACCAATTCCATTACCAACACACAAGAAAATTTTCACTGTATTACGTTCACCACACGTAAACAAGAAGTCGAGAGAACAATTTCAATTATGTTCATATAAGAGATTATTGGATATTTATAGCTCCTCGTCTAAAACAATTGATGCTTTAATGAAACTTGAATTACCAAGTGGCGTTGAAGTAGAAATAAAAGTTTAATTAGCTTTGTTTCTATTTCCACAAAAGTGGGAGTCTCAAGAGGTGTTTGTAAAGGATAAATCAGATTTCTGCTTTTGCGGAAAGTAAACATGTCCCAAGCCTTAGGCAAGGGAAAAACGGAAAAAATGCAATTCAGGGTTGAAATGTATTTTGACCCTGAATTTTTTAAATAAATAAGTAATAAATAAATTAATAATTATGTCTGGGTTAATTGGAAGAAAAATCGGAATGACCAGTCTCTTTGATGAAAACGGGAAGAATATTCCTTGTACTGTAATCGAAGCTGGACCATGCGTTGTTACCCAAGTCAGAACTAGTGAAATTGATGGCTATGAAGCTATTCAGTTAGGTTTCGATGACAAGACAGAAAAAAATGCTACAAAAGCTGACGTTGGTCACGCTAAAAAAGCAGGTACTTCTGTTAAAAGAAAAGTCGCGGAATTTCAAGGTTTTGATGAGGAGTATAAATTAGGTGACACTATTACAGTGGAGCATTTTTTAGAAGGAGAATTTGTTGATGTTGCTGGAACCTCAAAAGGTAAAGGTTTTCAAGGTGTTGTAAAACGCCACGGATTTGCTGGAGTTGGTCAAGCCACTCACGGTCAACACAACCGTTTAAGAGCACCAGGTTCTATTGGAGCTGCATCGTATCCTGCACGCGTATTTAAAGGTATGCGAATGGCTGGAAGAATGGGCGGTGAAAAAGTGAAAGTTCAAAATTTAAGAGTTTTAAAAGTAGTTACTGATAAGAACTTACTTGTTGTTAAAGGATGCGTTCCTGGACACAAAAACGCTTATGTAACAATTCAGAAGTAATGAAGGTAGCAGTTTTAGATGTAAACGGAAAAGACACAGGAAGAAAGGTAGACCTTTCTAAAGATGTGTTTGCAATAGAGCCTAACAACCATGCGGTATATCTTGATGTAAAGCAATATCTTGCTAATCAACGTCAAGGAACACATAAGGCAAAAGAAAGAGCAGAAATTACAGGAAGTACACGAAAGATTAAAAAACAAAAAGGGACAGGTACTGCAAGAGCAGGAAGTATCAAGTCTGGTGTATTTAGAGGAGGTGGACGTATGTTTGGTCCAAGACCTAGAAATTATAGCTTTAAGCTAAATAAAAATGTGAAACGTTTAGCACGTAAATCAGCATTATCAATTAAGGCTGGTGAGAAGGCAATTACAGTTTTAGAAGACTTCAATTTTGATGCTCCAAAAACTAAAAATTTCACAGCAGTATTAAAGGCTTTAGACCTCGAAAACAAAAAGTCTTTGTTTGTCTTGGGTGATACAAATAATAATGTATATTTGTCGTCACGCAATTTAAAAGGGTCTGAGGTTGTAAATAGTTCAGAATTAAGTACTTACAAGATTTTAAATGCAAATCAAGTAGTGCTTTTAGAAAGCTCTTTAGAAGGAATTGAATCGAATTTAAGTAAATAGAAAACCATGAGTATCTTAATTAAACCGATAATCACAGAAAAAGCAACTAACGATAGCGAGTTAAACAACCGTTATAGCTTTCAAGTGAACACCAAGGCGAACAAGGTAGAAATCAAAAAAGCAGTAGAAGCTTTTTATGGTGTTTCTGTTGAAAAAGTTCGTACTATAAATGTCCGTCCAGATAGAAAAACACGTCATACAAAGACTGGGATTCAACATGGTAAAACAAATGCAGTTAAAAAGGCAATTGTACAACTGGCGGAAGGTGAAACGATTGATTTATACGCTAACATGTAATTAGACGAAAATGTCAGTAAGAAAATTAAAACCAATCACACCAGGACAGCGATTTAGAGTAGTAAATGGGTTTGACGCCATTACTACTGATAAGCCGGAGAAAAGTTTATTAGCTCCGAAAAAACGTTCAGGTGGTAGAAACAGTCAAGGAAAAATGACCATGCGCTATAAAGGTGGAGGTCATAAAAAAAGGTATCGTATTATAGATTTTAAACGTAACAAAGCTGGTATTCCTGCTGAAGTTATGTCAATTGAATATGATCCAAACAGAACAGCGTTTATTGCGTTGTTGAACTATCAAGATGGTGAAAAAAGATACATCGTTGCTCAAAATGGACTTCAGGTTGGGCAAACAGTAGTATCAGGCGAAAAAAACATAGCTCCAGAGATTGGAAACGCTATGCCATTAAGCCAAATTCCTTTAGGTACAATTATTTCTTGTATTGAATTACATCCAAACCAAGGTGCTGTTATGGCTCGTAGTGCTGGTGCTTTTGCTCAGTTAATGGCAAGAGATGGTAAATTTGTTACAGTAAAATTGCCTTCCGGAGAAACACGATTAATTCTTGCAAATTGTTTAGCTACAATAGGAGTGGTATCTAACTCAGACCACCAATTACTAGTATCTGGTAAAGCGGGTAGAAGTAGATGGTTAGGAAGACGTCCACGTACAAGACCAGTAGTTATGAATCCAGTCGATCATCCAATGGGTGGTGGTGAAGGAAAATCTTCTGGTGGTCATCCTCGTTCTAGAAACGGTATTCCTGCAAAAGGATTTAGAACCCGTTCTAAAACAAAAGCAAGTAATAAATATATTGTAGAACGTAGAAAGAAATAAGTAAGACATGGCAAGATCATTAAAAAAAGGACCTTACGTTCATTATAAATTAGAAAAGAAAGTAGCTGCAAATGTTGAAGCTAAAAAGAAATCGGTAATCAAAACCTGGTCAAGAGCTAGTATGATTACTCCTGATTTTGTTGGACAAACAATAGCAGTACATAATGGCCGCCAATTTGTGCCAGTTTATATTACTGAAAACATGGTAGGTCATAAATTAGGAGAATTTTCACCAACACGATCTTTTAGAGGTCATGCAGGTGCTAAAAATAAAGGTAAAAGATAAGAGCAATGGGAAGTCGTAAAAAACAAATGGCAGACGCTATTAAAGCAGAGAAGAAGCAAGTAGCTTTTGCAAAGCTTAATAACTGTCCTACGTCACCAAGAAAAATGCGTTTAGTAGCCGATTTAGTAAGAGGTGAAAAGGTAGAGAAAGCACTTAATATTTTAAGATTCAGTCCAAAAGAAGCATCTCGTCGTTTAGAGAAGCTGTTATTGTCTGCAGTTGCAAACTGGCAAGCAAAAAACGAAGAAGCTGATATTGAAGAAGCTAAATTATTTGTAAAAGAGATTAGAGTTGATGGTGGATCTATGTTAAAAAGATTACGTCCAGCACCTCAAGGTCGTGCACACAGAATAAGAAAAAGATCTAATCACGTAACACTCGTGCTTGGAGCTAACAATAACACACAAAGCAATTAATAAATGGGACAAAAGACAAATCCAATAGGAAATCGCCTTGGTATAATCAGAGGATGGGAATCTAACTGGTATGGAGGTAATGATTATGGAGATAAGCTTGCTGAAGACGATAAAATCAGAAAGTATATCTATGCTCGTTTATCTAAAGCTAGTGTGTCGAGAGTAATCATCGAAAGAACTCTTAAACTTGTAACCGTTACTATCACTACAGCTCGTCCAGGTATTATTATTGGAAAAGGCGGTCAAGAGGTAGACAAGTTAAAAGAAGAACTTAAAAAGATTACAGATAAAGAAGTACAATTAAACATCTTTGAAATTAAAAGACCTGAGTTAGATTCATATTTGGTAGCATCAAGTGTTGCACGTCAAATTGAAAATCGTATTTCATACAAGCGTGCTATTAAAATGGCTATCCAAGCAGCAATGCGTATGAATGCTGAAGGCATTAAAATTCAAATTAGTGGACGTTTAAATGGTGCTGAAATGGCACGTAACGAACATTATAAAGATGGACGTATTCCTTTGTCTACATTTAGAGCCGATATTGATTATGCTTTAGTAGAAGCGCATACTACTTATGGTAGATTGGGTATTAAAGTATGGATTATGAAAGGTGAAGTATATGGTAAAAGAGAACTTTCTCCGCTTGTTGGTTTATCTAAGAAGCAAGGAAAAGGTGGACGCGGTGGAAATAATAATAGATCTCGTCGTAGAAAGTAATTTTTTAAATTAAAGAAAAATGTTACAACCAAAAAGAACAAAATTTCGTAAGCAGCAAAAAGGCCGTATGAAAGGTAACGCTGGGAGAGGGCACTTGCTATCAAGCGG
>Ga0114932_10005432_pt1 | contig 11321 bp, 13 predicted proteins | sample 2SBtaG_2_FD_87286 | JGI IMG/M metagenome (GOLD analysis project Ga0114932, IMG submission 87286) | Deep subsurface microbial communities from Kolumbo volcano to uncover new lineages of life (NeLLi) - 2SBTROV12_ACTIVE470 metaG | ecosystem: Environmental > Aquatic > Marine > Volcanic ... | reverse complement strand
TGACTGCGAACGGAGGATACGCTGAAGGGTCGTAATCACTCAGCGACGGATCGCCTGAGCCATCGTCACCCATCATATTTATGTCAGAGGTTGACATTATTACCTATTTTCCTATATAGTGATGATGACACAATATAGAGCATCGACACACCGCATCAACATGGACTGTCACAAGGGCTCGGTAAAAAGGTGTCAGAGACGGGTACCCGGATGGGGCCCGGCCAGCAACAGGGGAAAGAGAAAAAAACACACACATGACGACTAATGAAACCTACATCGCACGGCTCCGCAAGTTGATCTCCGAGGCACCTGACGGCCTCGACGTCGGCCCACTGGAGGTCGCCCTGGCATCGGCCGAGGCCGCCCTCGCCAGCTCGGACTCCACCGGTGACCGCACCAAAATCTGGTTCCTGTTGGACCGCTCCGGTTCCATGAGCCGCCTGACCGGCGACGTGATCGGTGGGTTCAACGAGTTCCTGGAGCAGCAGAAGGCCCAGCCGGGGAAGGCCCGGATGTCGGTCATCCTGTTCGACGGCCAGGGCCCCTACGAGGTGGTGGTCGACGGCCGCCGCATCGCCGAGGTTCCGGCGCTGACGTCCGGCGTCTATCAGGCCCGAGGCTCCACGCCCCTGTTCGACGCCCTGGGCACCCTCCTAGAGCGGGCCGACCAGCGCATCGCCAGGCGGGCCGAGACCGGCCGGAGGGCCGAGGACCAGCTGGTTCTCATCTTCACCGACGGCCACGAGAACGCATCGAGTCGATTCGATCGGGCCCGGATCTTCGAGATGATCAAGGACCGTCAGGACGCCGGCAACTGGACCTTCGTTTTCATGGGCGCCAACCAGGACTCCTACGCGGCGGGCGGCGGCGTCGGCTTCGGCGACGGCAACATCCAGGACTTCGCCGCCACCTCAGCCAGCGTGCGTGACTCGTTCTCGGAGTTCGGACGCAGCACGGTTGCGTACCGGTCCAAGGACAGCCACCGGCGGACGGCGGACCGGCACGACTTCTTCGAGGGCCAGAAACTCGCCGAAAAGGCTCTCCGGGAGCAGGACCAAAACTGATCGGACCTCCCCGAGAGAAGCCGGTCGGGTCCACGGACCCGGCCGGCTTCCTTCCCCCTCCCGACACATCGCTCGCCACACAATCAACCAACACAACCAATAAAAGGTCGGCCACGGGCCAAATACAAGACCACAGCTTTCCCGCTCCCGCAATGAAAGGCAATGACATGAACATCCCCACCACCATCCCCCAGAGTCCGTCCGACATGCCCGACGAACTCGACAACACGCAGACGGCTTACCTGGGCGGCGCCAGGATCGCCTGGGACCGCATGGCCAGTGAGGCACCCCTCGACGCCGAGGCACTCGCCGCAGTTGTGGCGTCCGACATCGTCGTGGTGTCGGGCAGTTACGACCACGTAGAGCGGGTACTGCAAGCACTCGAGGTGCCGTACCAGACCGTTCAGCCCGGGTCGTTTGCCCATGTCAAGCTGCGCCCTGAGCAGCTTCTGGTGGTCAACTGTCCCGGTGAGTTGACGGCGGCCGAGATCATCAAGGTTCGTGACTTCGTGGCCGCCGGCGGCAGCCTGTTCACCACCGACTGGGCACTGCGCAACGTGATCGAGCCGGCGTTCCCCGGCCTCGTCGAGTACAACGATCGCCCCACGCGCGACGACGTGATCGGCATCGAAGTGGTCGACAGCGACAGCCCGTACCTCCAGGGCGTCCTCGACGGCGACGACAACCCGCAGTGGTGGCTCGAGGGTTCCTCGTACCCAATCCGCGTACTCGACCCCGAGCGGGTCCGGGTACTGATCAGGTCGGGTGAACTGGGCGAGAAGTACGGCGAGTGTGCCGTTGCCGTGGTGTTCGAGTTCGGCAAGGGCGAGGTGTTCCACATGATCTCGCACTACTACCTGCAGCGCACCGAGCTGCGCAACGAGCGCCACACCATGTCGGCTGCCGACTACGCGTCCGAGAAGGGCGTGGTGTTCTCACCGGCGATGTCGGAGATGGTCAACGACCTGTCCCTAGGTGAGGTCGAGGCTGTGGCCACATCGGCACGGCTGTTCGCAAACATCGTCGCGACTAAAAAGCAGCGCCAGTCATGACCGCGAGGTTGACGGCTAGACCGACAATCAGGTTCCGAGGCGCAAAGTTCACCTCGAAGCAGACCCGAACAAACGCCCGCAGCGAAAGCACAAGTAACACTCTCCTCGACAAGCCCCCCGCCCTCGCAAGCTTCCACCGCGGGCAGGTCCTCCACGCCCGGGTGCACTTTGACGATGAACCCGGGATCTGGAAGGTCCGGCCAGTCGTCTTCCTACGACAAGTCGACCGGCGAGTTGCCGAGGTCTTACCCGCATACTCCTCAATACACGAAGCGACCCGAAGTCGATCTGCCCAGGTCAAGATCGGGTGGCGAGACTGCTACCTGTCGCTCAGATCAATCTATGTTGATCGAGTCGACCTAGTTACCTCCACAAGAGAAACCCTCGACGTGCCCCAACTTCAGGACGAAGAGGGCCTTGGAGAGGAGACTCCTTGACCATCACTCCGCTCGACTCCGCCCCCATCGGGCCGCCCATCACGCGCGGTGGCATCTCGATCTACCCCATCTACCTGCCCAGCAACACCCTGCCCCCCATCGGTACCGGACGGGGATCTGGCCTGACCATCGACGAGTTACCAGACGCCCAGGTTCCCCATCTAGTAGTCCACAACCCCACCGACCGGCCCATCCTGATCGTCGAGGGTGAGCAGTTCGTGGGCGGACGTCAGAACCGCACCGCCAATGCCAGCGTTCTGGTGCCAGCCGGCGAAGCTCGGGAGATACCCGTCTCGTGCCTCGAGGTGGGTCGCTGGGGTCAGCAACGGGCCTTCGAGCACGCTCCGACCTTCACCCCCCGTCGGGTGCGCCGCACCAAGCAGCGCGAGGTGGTCCGGAGCATGGCCGAGGCCGGCGTACGGTCCGGTGACCAGCAGCAGGTCTGGCAGGCCATCCAGGTGGAGATGAGCAGCTTGGCCGCGCCGTCGAGCACCGGGGCGGTGGCCGATGCCGACCAGGTCTTCACCCGGGACAGATACCGCCAGGAGGCCGTAGACGAGTTGGTGGACCGTGGACCGCTCACCGGCCAGTGCGGCATCGTCGTGGCTCACGGCTGGCGGGCTGTGGCTGCCGAGGTATTCGGCTCTCCTGCACTGCTAGCCGCCCATTGGGGCCCTCTGGTGCGTTCACACCTGCTGGAACACCCCACAGCCACCGGTCAACGGTCGGCCACCGGTGCCATGAAGCTGCTTCGGCGCTTCGCCGAGGCCAACTCGGTGGACTCCCCCGGCCTCGGCCTGGGCACCGAACACCATGTGAACGCCGAGCGGGTAACGGGACAGGCGCTGACCCTGGAGGGCGCGTTGGTCCACGCAGGGATCTTCCGGCGGGGCTAATCCCATTAGGCCCCGCCGGTACCGGCCGGTGGGGCCGTGGAGCGGTCCGGTAGCCTGACCCGTTCCAGCCCCTGTAGCTCAGCGGATAGAGCATCGGCCTCCGGAGCCGTGTGCACAGGTTCGAGTCCTGTCAGGGGCGCAAGGTCGCTCGGAGAGGCCGTTGTCTGGTCGTGACGTCCGGCCTAGATCCGGTAGCCCTCTTTAAGTTTTTCGGTCGTGAGCCCCTCGGCTTCTCCTGTGAAGAAGACCTCTCCAAGGCTTAGCACCATCACTCGGTCAGCGACCTCAAGGGTCTTAGTGGCATTTTGCTCCGCCAGAATGATGCTTACGCCACGGCTCTTGCGTATCTCAATGATCTTTTCGAAGAACAGATCAACGTAAAGGGGCGATAGCCCAGTGGTTGGCTCGTCAAGGAGCAGCAATTTCGGTTCCTGCATGAGAGCGCGCGCACACGCCAGCATCCTTGACTCACCGCCGCTGAGTGTCCCGGCCATCTGATCAGACAAATCTGCCAGGACAGGGAACCACTCAAAGATCTCGTCAATTCTCTCGTTGAGAGGCCGAGTCCCAATCATTCCACCGACGTTGAGGTTCTCCGCAACCGTCAAATCAGCGAAAACGCCTGACTCCTGGGGCACGTATCCGAGCCCACGTGCCGCTGTCTCCCAGGCGGGGACTTCAGATACCACTTCCCCCTCGAAGGCCAACTCACCATCCATCAGTGGGATGAGCCGCGCCAGGGTCGCCAGCAAAGTTGTCTTTCCCGCACCGTTGGCACCCAGTACAGCGAAGATCTCGTTCTCGACCTCGAGATCGACTCCCTTGACCACAGTGACGCCGTCGTAACCGCTGTAAAGACCGCTAGCCCGCAACATGGCCCTTACCCAAATATTTCTCGATGACCGTGCTGTGCTTGCGGATCTCCTCCGGATCGCCCTGCAACAGAACCTGACCCTCGGCCATGAAGTTGACCCTTTCGCAAACGTCCCATATGAGAGACAGGTCGTGCTCCACGATCACAACGGTTGTCCCTCCTTCCGAGAGACGTTTGATCGCCTGCATGACCTTTGCAGTCAACTCATCCGGCAGGCCTGCAGTGGGCTCGTCAAGCAGCAGGAACCGGGGCTTGAGCAGCAGACAGCGGACAATGTCGAGCAGCTTTTTCTCACCTGCCGATTGAGCAAATCCGGTCGGATCGACAAATGGGAAGAAATCAAGCCAGGCGCGGATCTCTTCCTCGTGCCGGCTGTATACAGAACGCTCACTGAGAATCCTGTGGGGCCGTTCAAACCTCGCTTCCGCACATGCCAGGAGAAGTGAATCCCAGATGGTCAGTTTGCCGAAGTCCATGATCACCTGGTTGCTCTTGACCACTCCCAGTTGCGCCATCTGATGGGTTGGGAGGGCAGACAGCAGCACCGATGAGTCCTCATGCTCGCCAGTCTGGAACAACTCAATCGTTCCGCCATCGAGCGGAGTCGAGTGCATGATCATCCTCATTAAAGTCGTCTTTCCGGCGCCATTCGGCCCGATGAGGCCTTCAATGGGTCGTTCCCCCAATAAGAGTTCCTTGACATCGACAACAACTCGACCAGAGAAACTCTTCGTAGCGTCTTTGACCAGGATCTGAGGACAAGACAACAGCGCTGGCGCGCAATCCTTAGTCACGGTGAATTCTCCGCATCAACTTGTCCCGCCGCATGTCGCCCAAGAGGCCAAGCGGCTGAATGATCAGAACCACTATGAGAGTGCCACCAAAGACCATTTCCCGGAGCACCGGAATTGCCTGCGTATACCAGGAACGTGGGAGAGGCAGATAGGACTGAACGACGACGTCGAAAAGCCCAACTGCAAGGATCACACCGATCACGGCACCCCAGACACGGGCCATTCCACCAAGCACCAGCCCGACCATTGCGGCAAGGGTCACGTTGATACCGATGGACTCTGGAAGCAGTAAATGGGCCATCACTCCATGGATGGCCCCAAGAAGACCCATACCTGCAGAGCCGACTGCGAATAACCACAACTTCGTTCGAAACGTCGGCTTTCCAAGACTTCCTGCCAATGGCTCGTTTTCTCCCACGGCAATCAGCAATCGCCCGTAGGGCGACCGGTGCACTCGAAAGACGTACAGGAAGATCAAAGCGACGACAGCGAACAAGATCCCGAACCAGAGAAGTTCGTTGGCCTTGGTTTTACCAATGTCGAAGGGGAATCTCAGCCCTCCCATACCTAGAGCACCACCGGTGAGATCCTGCTCCGTAACAGCCAGGATCCAGATTGAGGTGGCGAATCCGAGTGTGCCGACTAGCACTCCTTCGGTTTCCAAGTCAGCAATAAGCCAACCGACCAACAACCCAGCCAAACCAGCGACGACGGTGCCGAACGCCATGGAAATCAGGAAAGGCCAGGGTGCGCCGAGTGACCAGTCCACCTTCACAAAGAGGACTGCAAAGGAGTAGGCCCCGAGCCCCCAGAAACCGACGACGCCGAAGTTCGCAATCCGGGCAAGGCCCATCTGCAGATGAAGGAGTAGGGCCAAACCCATCACCATGACCACCTGAAACACACCCTGGAGCAGGAAGGCATCGAGCCAATCGAGGTTCATGATCTAGACCTTCCCTGCTCCAACAGTTCGCCTAGCTCTCAACTTCATGAAGACCACGAAACCAACGATGAGGGCGAGCTGGGCATAAAGGACTTGGCCGAACTGAAGGGTCATCGCAGCCAGGGCAACCCCGGTGACGGCCCCGACAATGATGACCCCGCCGATGTTCTTCGCTCCTCCGACCATGACCACGAGGAAGATAAAGAGGAACTGACGCCAACCGAGCAAGGGCGCCACGTTGGAGCCCACGCCCCAGAAGGAACCAGCGAGACCACCTGCAGCTCCGGCTATGAACCAGATCAAGACCGTGACGAAAAGGGGTCGAATACCACTGACCTGTGCTAAGTCCTCATCGCTCGCCAGGGCACGGATCTGAAGGCCCAACCTGGATCGCTGGACGAACCAGTACAGCAGGAGAGCCAGGACGACGACACTGACCAATGCCATCAGGCGGAAAGTGGTCACGCCGACATCGAACACTCGGACGACATCGGGCCGGGGAACCTTGTAGAAGCGAACCGGATACCCGAAGACGAACTGAAGACCGTGGCGGAGAAAGATCGAAAGTCCAAACGAGATGATGATCATCTCGAGGACACCAGCACCGCGCTGCTTCGCTGGTCGAAAGATCGCAAGGTAGGTGACGACGCTGAGCAGCCCCGCTGCAACACCAGTCGGCAACAAAGTCGCATAGAACCCGATTCCGAAGGTCGTATTGATCCACATCCCGATATAGGCACCGAGAGTGATCGTCTCCGCATAAGCGACGTTGATCAGACCAGTCAAACGGTAGATCAGGGCGAGTCCCATCGCAGAGAGAATCAGGGGCGCATACTGCGTCAACCCGATCACGAGCGACTCCGTTACGAACTCCATCAGGAGATACCGGACCGGTCTACCGGATCAGCCAACTCGCACTGAGGCGGGTCCTCTTGCCAACCGGTGATCAGATTCACCAGTTCCCTCCCTGGCCACCGATGGTTCCAACCAATCAGGCTTCTTGAATTGATTGATCCGGAGAGTAGGCCAACTCACTTGATACCCGCAAGGACCCGCTGATGCCTGCAAGGGAGCGAGACGTAGCCGTAGGTCACACGATCAGGAAGGACCCTGTCGGCACGCGAGGCAATGACTTGCGTACACAGTCAAGAAAAGCAAATGTACGCCTATGGATGAGACGCAGGCTGCTGGGGCCATACGGGAATACTGCTCAGAGAACGGCCTCGACAGCGGGGATCGCCTTCCGCCCGAACGAACTCTTGTTGACCTCCTCGAGATGAGCCGAACACAACTTAGACGTGGCCTCGCTCGTCTTGAGGCGGAGCGTGTCATCACTCGGACCGTAGGGCGAGGAACCTTCTTGGCCCAACCGACCATCGGTGCCGAAGACATGAGCCCTCAAGACGTCCTGGTAGTCCGCTCCCTTCTTGAGCCGGCAATCGTAAAACTGGCTGTAGCCACTGCAACACAGACTGACCTCTCAATAATTCAAGAGATCTTGGAGGCTTCGGAGAGGGCCGCTAGTCCCGATGAGTGGGAGCGGCTGGACGCGGCGCTCCACACGGCGATCGTCAAGGCAACACACAACTCCTTGATCGTTGACCTCTATGACCGGATTACAAAAGCCCGCAGTGCATCGGTCTGGGGAGAGTTGAAGCGCAAGTCCTACAGCCCGAAAAATCGAGCGGCCTACGAGCATCATCATCAGACAATTGTTCAGGCACTGACGCGCCGCGACCACGCGGCGGCCGAGGCCGGGGTGCTGGAGCACTTGAGATTCGTCTCAAGAGCGATGCTGGGATCGGACCTGACCTAAACGCCGAGGCTCGCAGATGCGCCAGCCCAGCCCCTGATCCCAGCAACAAACCAGCCTCCTCTAGACACCCGGGCTTCCACCCGTTGACGGGTATGGCGAGCCATGATTAGTGTCTCAACCAATCTTTGCAATTGGTTGTATTGGTTCGGGGGGGCAATGCGATTTGTGACGGTTCGTCATGACGACCATCAGCGCGTCGCACTAGAGGCCGAATCAGATCCTCACCAACTGGGGCTGATTCCGCTGCCGCTCAGTTCACTTCTGGATGTCATCGATGCCGGAGACGCACTTCCCAGCCCACTCGAGTGGGTGAACGTCAGTGACGTGCAATTGTTGGCGCCGGTTCCGAGCCCGAGACGCGGCATTCTTTGTGTGGGAATGAACTATCGGGCACACAGCCTTGAGTTCTCGCAGAGCGGCTTTGACTCGTCCTCGTCCAAGGTCACCGAGCATCCGGATTTTCCAATCGTCTTCAGCAAGTTCGGTGCATCCGTCGTAGGTCCTGGAGCAATCGTCGACCTTCTGCCCCAGGCAACTTCGCAGGTTGACTACGAAGCTGAACTGGCTGTGTTCATCAAGAAGCCTGGACGCGACATACCCATCGAAGAGGCGATGAACTTCGTTTGGGGCTACACGGCGATCAACGACATCACCGCCCGCGACCGTCAGAAGCGGCATCAGCAATGGCTGCTCGGGAAAACCCTCGACGGCTTCTGTCCAATGGGACCGAGGGCGGTGACCACCGACGAGGTGGACCTTGCAAACACACGCGTGACCTGCCACGTGAACGATGAGCTCCGTCAGGACGCCAACACCAGCGATCTGATCTTTTCCGTGCCAGAAATCATTTCAGTGATCTCGGAAGGATTCACCCTGCAACCCGGTGACCTCATCGCCACCGGAACGCCGGCGGGTGTCGGCATCGGCCAAGACCCGCCGCGCTTCCTTAAAGCCGGCGACCAGGTCCGAATAGAGATCTCAAACGTGGGAGTTCTGGAGAACTCCTTCAAATAAGCCCTAAAGGAAACATCGCCAACCAAAAGAAAGAGGCCCGAACGATGTTGACCACAATCAACGGCAAGGAACTATGGCTAGAGACCACAGGCGAGGGGGACCCGGTCGTGATGGTTCATGGCCTCGGTGGGACAAGCACGTTCTTCGACGCCGTGTCAACGCGACTGGCCTCAGGCAACCAGGTGACTGCCTTTGACCTTGAAGGTCATGGCCGCAGCCCCCTCAGCGGGGACCTGTCCATTCCAGGCTGGGCCGAAGATCTCGGCGCGGTTCTCGACCATCTGGGGGCAAGTTCCGCAAGCATCGTGAGTCATTCAATGGGAACCGTGATTGCACAGGAATTCGCGGCACATAATCCCGACCGCGTCAAGAAACTCGTCCTCCTCGGACCGATCCGCGAGCTTCCAGACGGTGGACGCGACGGCCTACGCGACAGGGCTACCACCGTTCGTGAGAACTCCATGGGAGCAGTCGCGGCGGGGATAGCCAACGGAGGAACCGGACCCGGCACCAAGGAGGCTCGGCCAGAGATCGTTGGATACGCGCGAGAAAGCCTTCTGCGACAGGACGACGAAGGGTACGCGGCCGCATGTGAAGCACTAGCTGCGTCTGAGGATGCCGACCAAGAGGCCATCTCCTGCCCAGTGCTGCTGGTCACCGGCACCGACGACGGTCTTGCCCCACCGGAAAAGGCTGAACGCCTGACCGCCGGCTTCACCAACGGCCACCTAGAGGTCATCGACGGAATCGGCCACTGGACAGTTATTGAGGCCGGCATCGAGGTGGCAGCCCTAGTAGCGGACTTCCTCGCGTGACGCCACACGCACCGCCTCAACGAATCGAAAAGCCAACAAAAGAGTCAATAACAACAAAGGAACCGACATGAGTAACCCACAGAACATCATCTTCAGGAATGTCCAGGTCATAGACGGCAACGAGGACGAGGCCTTCGCCGCGGACGTGCTCGTTCGGGACGGAGAGATCGCCGCAGTTGAACGCGGAGGCGGCTTGCCTGAGACCGACGACCGGTGCATCGATGGACAGGGTCGAACGCTGATGTCAGGACTCTGTGACGCCCACACCCACCTCAGTTGGAACAGTGGCGACCTGGACTCCATCGCCGGCCTCGAGGTAGAGGAGCACGTGCTGGTCTGTGCTGAGTCCGCCCGAATCCTCCTCGATTCGGGCTACACCATGGCCATAGGAGCGGCCGCCGCCAAGATGCGTCTGGACGTAGCCACTCGCGACGCCATCAATGCAGGCATGATCCCGGGTCCCCGATATCTGGCTGCGGTGAGAGAAATCTGTTCGCCCGCCGGAATGCTCGTTCCAGGTATCTCGACACAGGTCAGTGGTGTCGAGGAAATGCGCATGGCGGTCCGCGATGGCCTCCGGCTAGGTGCAGACATCATCAAGATCATCCAGAGCGGTGAGTCCATCACTCAACGAGCGTGGGCCAAGGACGACTACCTCACGGACGATGAAGTTGCCGTAGCGGTCGAGGAAGCCCACCGTCTCGGTCGTCGGGTCGCAACCCACGCTCGCAGCACGGAAAGTTGTCTGAAAGCTGCCCGCAATGGCGTCGACATCTTCTATCACATGAGTTACGCCGACGAAGCGTGCATCGACCTGATCGCCGAACGCAAGGACGAGATCTTCGTTGCGCCTGGTCTTCACTGGCTCTACGCATCCCTATATGAAGCCGGCGACTTCGGATTCCCGCAAGAGGCAGCCGAGGCGGTGGGGTACAAGCTCGAACTCGACGCTGGCATCGAGGGCCTTAAGGAGATGCACAAGCGGGGAATCCGTGTGCTGCCAGGGGGCGACTACGGATTTGCCTGGACGCCACATGGGACCAACGCGCGAGATCTCGAGCACTTCGTGACGCTCCTCGGCTTCACGCCCATGGAAGCAATCAAGTCAGCCACCGTTCATGGCGGAGCGATCATGCAGGACGACAAGTTGGGCAAGGTCGAACGGGGCTACACAGCGGACCTTCTCCTGGTGGACGGTGACCCCCTCTCCGACATCGCGGTTCTGCAGGACTCGTCAAGGATCGTCGGAATCATGAAGGGGGGGTGCTTCCACAAGGACCCGGACGTCTCCGACCTCCTGGCTCAGACCAACTGAATTTGAACACGACAACTGAATCTGAACACAAAAAAGAAAATCTCTACAAGCAACCGGGTTATCTGAGAAAGGGGATCCTGATGCTGAAAAAGTTCACAATGGCTGCGGTACTGATCGCTGCCACCTCCCTCGTCGTGGCCGCCTGCGGAAGCGATGAAGAGGCAGCTCCGACCACCACAGCGGCTCCGACCGCTACATCCGCAGCTGCGGCTGCGGCTGCGGATACTTCAGCTCCGGCTGAGGACGTGGTGGTTTGCGAGTTGGCCTATTACACGGGTGAGTTCGGTTCTTACGGGCCGTT
>Ga0114932_10005431_pt1 | contig 11323 bp, 12 predicted proteins | sample 2SBtaG_2_FD_87286 | JGI IMG/M metagenome (GOLD analysis project Ga0114932, IMG submission 87286) | Deep subsurface microbial communities from Kolumbo volcano to uncover new lineages of life (NeLLi) - 2SBTROV12_ACTIVE470 metaG | ecosystem: Environmental > Aquatic > Marine > Volcanic ... | reverse complement strand
ACCCAAACCACCTCAAGATACGAGGTTCAGCGAGAATTGATTGGCTGTCAGACAAGGCATCGATTTGAAGGTCTAGTGGTTCTAAATCGAAAATTGATAACGCAGTATGAAAGCCAATCAAACCCGCCCAAGGGAGCGTGCTTTCAGTCCTATTTCATTGTCAAAGAACTTGGAAAGGACGCGTCATTACGCTGCGTCCTTTTCCTTGAACTAGAACTGAAGGCAGCGCTCTGAATCATGCATCTTGAGGAAGTTTGGGTATATTAGGTGAACTAGCGTGAAAACAGTGTTTATTACTGGTGCAAATCGTGGCATTGGGTTAGCGTTGACGAAGCTTTTTTTAGCTGATGGTTGGCAAGTAATCGCAACGTGTCGTTGCAATAATACAGCTACTATGCTCAATCAGTTAAAAAATGAATATAAACATCTCCATATCTATGAATTAGATATTACAGATTATCTGCAAATAGCAGCTCTAAGCGCAAAACTTGTAGACTCAAAAATTGATGTGCTTTTGAATAATGCCGGGATCTATGGGCCTAAAGGCTATGGTTTTGGCAATTGTGATGCACAGGCGTGGCGAGAGGTCTTTGAGGCTAATGTGATAGCGCCAACAAAACTGGCAGAAGCATTTGTATCTCAAGTTCTAAATAGTGAGCTCAAAATAATAGCAGCTTTATCATCGCGAGTTGGCAGCCATACTGAAAATACTAAAGGCGGTGGTTACATATATCGCAGTTCGAAAGCGGCTTTAAATTCAGTAGTTAAAAGTCTATCAAATGATTTGTTGCCACAAGGCGTTAAAACAGTTGCACTGCACCCTGGCTGGGTTCAAACAGAAATGGGCGGACCAAATGCATTGATCAGTGCAGAAGAGTCGGCACTTGGGTTAAAGCAAGTTATTGAGTCTTTAACTGATGACCAAAGTGGTGGATTTTACAGTTATAAAGGCGAGCAAATCCCATGGTAAACAGAATTTAATGGCAGAAATGTTTTTGAAATAACAACTCTAATATTGCGCGATTTAACTATCGCGCAATTGATATCTGCATGGCTTAAAACAATAAAGCCATTTCTGCAGCTTGGCACTGACAACTGTTTTCACAGACTGTACAGACATAACCTTGCGTATCACATAACTGGGTCCAACGATTATCATGAAGCTTAATAAGCTCTCCACCTGCTTTTGTGAAATATTTCACCGCGCCATTACCAGGGCTTTGCTTCCATAAATGAGCAACACCAGCTAAAGCACCTTGTTGCCTTAACGCAACAATAGAGGCATGAAGTAATTTGGGGCCTATACCTTGGCCTTGGGCTTTTTCTGACACTGCAATGCATTTGAAATAAGCCATCTGCGAAGGAAGAACAGGCCAAAGTTTAGGACTACACCATTTGTCTATGTCCCATTGTTCAGCAGCGTAGCTGAGTCTAAACCCGACGAGTTCGTTTTTATCATTTATCGCAACAAAGCTGGCATTAATTTCATGCTTGATACCTTGTTGATGCATTTTAGTTAGGCTTTGTTCATTCATATAATTCTCACCATGAACGATGTTAGCCAGTGAGATCACATCTTGAAAATGTGCGTGTGTGAGAGGAAGATACTGCACGTAAATCACCGAGTTATTATTCTTCTAATTTTAAAGATAATGAAATAAATGCGACTCTACAAGCAAATAGTTGGGTACATCCTTTTATTTCGGAATAAAAAAGGGAGTACTGTAAGTACTCCCAATTGCAGCGTAAAACCTGTCGTAATTAATTTAAAATTGTTTTGATGGTACTTTTTCCATCATCATCTTGAAACCTAAGAACAAAGTCATGTTTGCCATCATTATTGATATCGACCAGTTTAATGTCATTGCCATCTTCTGGTAGTTTGTGTTTAATCTTACGGCGCTTTTTGTTTAACACAGTTTCAGCATTGCCATAGTAAACGCTGAGCGTTTTACTGCCGGTTTTGAATACCGCATCTTGTTTTCCATCACCGTTAATGTCTCCGGCATAATAAGTTAATGCCAATTCATCACTACTCATGCCAATTTCCATTTCAACCTCTTTTTCAGAGTCAGGCTTTACAGAAAAGGTGCCGTCTGGCTTTTGCGCATAAAAGCTGATCTCGACATCAACATCAGTACTACCGCCACCTAGTGCCATAGAGGCAATGGTGCCTAGGCCAAAGTCGACATGAAACTTCTGTAATTCACTTTTGCCATCGCCGTTAAAATCAGTATCAAACTCAAAGCGACTGGTGCCAGAAGCCTTAGGCAATGTTAATGGGGTTGCTGAGAATTGACCATTTTCTTGACCATAGAATACCTGAAAAGTGAGTTCAACATCGAGTGAGTCCATGCCTTCAACAATTGGCGCATAACGTGTAACGAGGTCGAGCTTACCGTCATTGTTGATATCGAGTAATTTAGCAATACGGCGATTCGCTTCTACGTCATCAAGTTTGCCAGTCTTAACAGGCAGCTTTAATGTCTGAAGCGTGTCTTCATACCCTAATTTATTGGCATAAAGTACATCAATTTTTTCTTCGCCATGAAAAACTAAATCGTTCAATCCGTCTTGGTTTATATCGAATACTTTTGGCACAATGGTTAAGTCAATATCCAGACGTAATTTGCCGCTCCTAAAATTACCCGAAAACTTAGGTTCAGTGCTGAATGTGTGTTTGGTAAAGCTGCTATCTGGGTTTTGAATGTAAATTTCTGAGTGAGTTAAATCAGGCAGAACAATATCGCTCAGACCATCGTCATTAATGTCACTAATAAAATTGATTTTCTCGAACTCGTCGAATTCAAGTTTAGAAAGCAATGTATTGGTTTCGAGTACTTTTTTAGTGCCGTTTTTATCGACAGAATAAATGCCTTCCTTATTCATTACAAAAGCGGTGACTTTAGTTGAGCCGGCAAGCTTGCCGTAATCAAAACCAAAAGTATCTTTTGGTAGTTCGAGTTGAGTAAACTCCATATTTTCAAGATTAAGTTCAGCTAAATTGGCGTCTTTATCATGATAGGCAAACATAATCGGGCTTTTAGTTTCAATCAGGCTGCGATTGGTTTTTATTGGTATGTCTTTTGCGGCCATCGCTGAATAGGATGTGCCTAGAGCTATCATCAATAAAAGCGTTTGTTTCATTTTCAATTCCTTTCCTAGAACCTTATATGCTCCTATCTTAAGTTTAATTATTTAGCAAACAAGTTCGAATTTGTAATGAACTGTTGCAAATGTAATCGGTGTCCTACATGTTTTATATGGATTGTGCTCGTCGCTTATCTCAAAATCAGCTACAATCCGCGTCGTTATTGAATTTAGGAGTTAGGCGAGTGTTAAACGATAGCCAATGTGTTGAAGCCATTATTAGCTGTATTAAACAAGTTTTTGAAACAGAGCAATACGCTGATAAAGCAATAGAAGCTGGCCTTGCCAACCAAGCTTTTTGGAATCAAGCAACCAAAGCTTATTATGTGCAGCATTGCTATGAGCTGATCCGTTATCACCGCCAGCTTAATACGGCACTTGATATCGATACCTCAGATGAGAATTGGCCGTGGCTACACTTTGAAGCTTATCAGCTGTTAAATTGCGTAGAGTTACCAAATTGGTCTGAATATGCTGGTTTAGATGTTGAGACATTAAAAGCAAACCTTGATGAAGCCTTGCCTGCAGAGCAACAAAGTTACCCTGATTGGCTTTGGCAACGCGCTGAGCAAGAGCTAGGTGATGACTGGGTTAATATCGCGCAGGCACTGAACGTACCTGCGAAACCTTACCTTCGTGTAAATACATTGAAGACCGACGCAGAAACGTTACAAACGTCTTTGAAAAAGAGCCAATCAATCACCAAACTACTTGAGCAAGAAAACTGCTTAGAAGTTGAAGAATACGGCTATTTATTTAAATCAGATGCATTCAGCAGAGGCTGGTTTGAAATGCAAGATGCGGGCTCTCAGCAGATTGCGCCATTACTTGACGTAAAACCCGGCTTGCGAGTAGTTGATGCGTGCGCAGGTGCAGGGGGTAAGAGCTTACACCTTGCTGATCTAATGCAAAATAAAGGCTACATATTATCAATGGATATTCATCAGCATAAGCTAGATGCGTTGAAAAAACGTGCAAAGCGTGCGGGTGTGCATATGCTTGAAACACGTTTAATTAAAAACAGTAAAACGATTAAGCGTTTAAAAGAAAAATTTGATCGCGTGTTGTTGGATGTGCCGTGCTCAGGCACAGGGGTGATCCGCCGTAACCCAGATGCAAAATGGCATTTGCAGCCTGAAAACATTAATACCCTGATCAGCTTACAAGCCGAAATTCTGCAGCGTTACAGCCAGATGTGTAAAATTGGAGGCAAGCTTGTGTATGCGACTTGCTCTATTTTTCCGAGCGAAAACCAGCAGCAAGTTCAGGCATTCCTTGAAAATAATCCAAACTTTGAATTACTAGAAGAATTAAACCTACAACCGGGAATTAACTGTGAGTACGATGGCTTCTATGCCGCCGTATTAACCAAGAAATAAATACTTATTAATATAGAGCCGCTGCGAAGCGGCTTTTTAATATCCTTAAGGAAAATGATTATGTCAGAACAAGTTCGAGTGGGTGTAGCTGTTGTCATTATTCGTGACGGTAAAATTCTACTCGGTGAACGTATTGGTGCTCATGGGGCGAATACGTGGGCTACACCAGGTGGTCATCTAGAAATGGGTGAAGAAATAGCGGCTTGTGCAATCAGAGAGACGCTAGAAGAGACTGGATTGAAGGTTTCTGAAGTAAGTCAGTTAGGTTTTTCTAATGATGTATTTAATCCATTAAATAAACATTATGTGACTCTGTACGTGGTGGCAAATGGTGTAGAAGGCGAGCCTGAAATCATGGAGCCAAATAAGTGTCTATGTTGGCAATGGTTTGGGTTAGATGATTTGCCAGAACCGCTTTTCTTGTCATTAGAGAACTTTTTAAAGCAAGATAAACTGCAGACGTTAATTAAGAGCATATAAGTTAAGGAAGGTAACTGAGGGGCTGAGTGCATATTTTTCATTGAAAACTCTTTCATTAAAAAATAAGTTGCTTCAGAAACGATAAAAGGGCCATAAAGGCCCTTTGGTGAAGTATCGTTCAAGTTAGTGTGATTACTTTAACCCCTTAAAGTAACCAACCAATTGTTTTGCAAATTTTAGGGAAATCTCGATAAGTTTCTAAGCTAGCGAGAGGAAAAACCCTGCAATTGCGGCGCTCATTAGGTTAGCCATTGACCCTGCTAAAACCGCCCTGAGCCCTAAGCGTGCGATATCCTTTCTTCGACTCGGCGCCATACCGCCAAGTCCGCCTAGTAAGATTGCAATCGATGAAAGGTTAGCAAATCCACATAACGCGAATGTGACAATTGCTTGTGTATGAGCACTTAACCCTTCTCGATAATTCATGAAGTCTAGATATGCAACGAATTCGTTAACTACTAGCTTTTGTCCGATAAAACTACCGGCTGTTACAGCTTCGCTCCAAGGTACACCTAGTAACCATGCAACAGGTGCGAATATATAACCTAAAATCTCCTGTAACGTGAGTGTTGGATGGTCGAACCAAGCGCCAATTCCGCCTAACAAGCCATTCAACAATGCAATCAACGCAACGAATGCAAGTAACATAGCACCTACGTTAAGGGCTAAATGCATACCGCTTGACGCACCTGATGCTGCTGCATCAATTACGTTTACAGGTTTTTCTTCATCAGAAATAACATCTGACAAATCTTGTTTTGGAGTTTCTGTCTCTGGCACTATCATTTTTGCCATTAAGAAACCACCTGGTGCAGCCATAAAGCTGGCAGCAATCAAATATTTAAGCTCTACACCAATTGCAACGTAACCAGCCATCACAGAACCTGCTACGGTTGCAAGGCCACCTACCATCACGGCAAATAGCTCAGACTTGGTCATACTTGGGATAAACGGCTTAACGATTAAAGGTGCTTCAGTTTGTCCCACAAAAATATTAGCTGTTGCAGAAAGCGACTCTGGACGAGACGTTTTAAGCAATTTTTGTAAACCACCACCTAGAATTTTAATGACCCAAGTCATTATGCCAAGGTGATAGAGCACTGCGACTAGCGCAGAAAAAAATACGATAACCGGTAATACTTGGATCGCAAAAATAAAACCAACATTACTATCGCTTTTTGCAAGAGTGCCGAATAAAAACTCGATGCCATCTCCTGCATAGCCAATTACCGCTGATACTTTACTTGATAATTGGTCAAGAATATTTCTGCCAGCTTCTGAAAATAGTACAAAACCACCGATAAAAAGCTGAAGTGCAAACGCCACCCCAACTGTACGCAAATTAATGGCTTTGCGGTTGGTTGAAGCTACAAATGCAATGCCTAGCAGGACCATCATGCCCACTAGGCTCATTATTGTTGTCATGGTAAATTCCCGTTTTTATTCTTGTAGCAAGTATTTTATCTTGCTTTTGATTATATCAATCGCCACGCGATTCATACCACCGCGTGTAACCACTAAATCAGCTGAATGCTTAGATGGTTCTATAAATTGATAGAACATGGGTCTTACCGTTGCTTGATACTGCTCCACAACAGATTGTAGTGTTCGGCCTCGCTGCTCAATGTCACGTTGCGTTCGACGCAGTAAACAAATATCAAGAGGCGTATCAATAAATACCTTTATATCAAACTCTTTACATAACTCAGGGTCGCTGAGTAATAAAATGCCTTCAACAATTAATATTTTCGCAGGGTTAACCTGACGAGTCTCCTTACTACGAGTATGCTGCGCATAATCGTAACTTGGCACTTCTACAGACTGACCAGATCTTAATTGCTCTAAATGCGATTTAAGAAGCTCATGTTCAAATGCATCCGGATGGTCATAGTTTGTTTGTGTTCTATGCTCAAACGGTAAATGCGATTGATCTTTGTAATAGGCATCTTCTTCGATGATGGCAATAGAACCATCTTCTAGCTCATTTACAAGCTCGTTATAAATAGTTTGCGTAAAAAGAGACTTGCCAGATGCAGATGCACCAGCAATAGCTATAATTGTTCGTGTCACTAAAGTTCACACCCAACTGTTGATTCACTCGGAAGATCACAATAACAAAAAAGACACGAATAATCTCTTTTGCTTCGCTTAGGGAGCAAATTTAGCGATTTTGATATTTCTGTGACAGGACTTATGTCCGCTTGCTAAAAACAGGTTATTTGTGACATTTTCGTGACAATTAGCGTCTAGTTTTAAAAGCGGACTTATGTCCTGTACGCTGTTGTTAACCAACTATTAAAGTGTCCACTCTGATTCGGAGGCAACTTTTCATTCTCCAAATTGGCATAAGTTAAGAGGTATATTATGGCAAGAGCAATTATCCTGATGGCAGACAGCTTAGGCGTAGGAGCCGCTCCAGACGCAGAGAAATTTGGAGATTTAGGAGCAAATACCCTTGCGCACCTTTTAGCTGCATATAAAGAAGAGAAAGGAGAGGCACTTCCTTTACCAAACTTAACTAAACTTGGTTTAGTTGACGCTTGTGAAGCAGCGGGTAAAGAAGCGTGTGAAGTGGCAGAACGCTCAGCGCCAAAAGCGGCTTGGGGTTATGCTAAAGAGCTTTCAAGTGGTAAAGATACGCCATCTGGCCATTGGGAAATGGCGGGCGTACCTGTGTTATTTGATTGGGGTTATTTCCCTAATACACAACCATGCTTCCCCGAAGAATTTGTTACTGAACTGTGCAGACGCGCTGAAATTCCAGGAATTTTAGGCAACTGCTACGGTTCAGGCACCGTTATTTTAGAACAACTAGGTGAAGAGCATGTAAAAACTGGCATGCCAATTTGTTATACCTCAGTTGATAGTGTGTTCCAAATAGCCGCACACGAGCAATCATTCGGCCTTGACAAGCTTTATCAAGTATGTGAAATCGCACGGGCACTGCTTGATGATATGAATATAGGACGAGTGATTGCGCGGCCATTTATAGGCACGTCGAGTGCCGACTTTATGCGAACAGGTAATCGTAGAGATTACTCTGTACTACCTCCTGCACCAACGTTACTAGATAAATTGGCGCAAGATGGTGGTGAAGTGATCAGCATTGGTAAGATTTCTGATATTTATGCACATCAGGGCATAACTCAGAAATACAAATCGCCAGGCTTGATGAATTTATTAGAGAAAACCTCTGAGATCATCGACAGCGCCCCTGATCACAGTTTGATCTTCACAAACCTTGTGGATTTTGACGAAAAATTTGGTCACAGACGTAATGCAGTAGGTTATGCCGAAGCGCTAAAGCAATTCGATGATTTCCTACCAACGATACTTAATAAGTTACAAAAAGATGATTTATTAATTATTACGGCAGACCACGGCTGCGATCCAACAGCACCAGGTACAGATCATACACGTGAATATGTACCGGTACTGGCTTATACACCGGGGATTGACAATATCGCACTCGGCGAACGACAAAGTTTTGCTGACATAGGTCAAACCCTTGCCCAGTGGTTTAATTTATCAACACTTGACTACGGCGACAGCTTTGCTGACGACCTGTTCAAGGCGTAAGAAGGAAAAGAGAATGAGTACTCCTCATATCAATGCGAACAATGGTGATTTTGCTGAAACGGTATTAATGCCCGGTGACCCTTTACGCGCAAAATATATTGCAGAAAACTTCCTTGAAGACGCTCGCCAAGTTACAGGTGTTCGTAACATGTTTGGTTTTACAGGCACATACAATGGTAAACCTGTAAGCATCATGGGTTCAGGTATGGGCATTCCATCAATGTCTATCTATGCGCGAGAGCTAGTTGTTAGCTACGGTGTTAAGAACCTTATCCGCATCGGTACGTGTGGTGGAATTAGCCAAGACATCAAAATACGCGACGTTATTTTTGCGCAAGGCGCAAGCACAGATTCAAATGTAAACCGTGCACGTGTTCGTGGTTATGACTATGCGGCGATTGCTGATTTCGGTCTACTAGAAAACGGTGTTAATGCAGCACGTAAACTAGGTATTGAAGCCAAAGTTGGTAATGTATTTACTACTGATACTTTCTACCAAGCTGATGGTTCTTTCTATGAAGAATTAGACAAGCTAGGTGTATTAGCAGTCGATATGGAAACAGCGGGCATGTACGGTGTTGCAGCCGAATATGGCGCGAAAGCAATGGCATTATTTACTGTAAGTGACCATGTGATCACAGGTGAAGCAACACCCGCAGAAGAAAGACAAAGCACATTTAATGAAATGGTTAAGATTGCTTTAGAGTCAATCTAAGCTATTAGAAAAGAGTTTTAAGTTGTTATTTGCTCGTTAGGTTTTGAGCAAAAAAGTTCCTTGGTAACGTAATCGCTGATTTTTGGAGACACGCCCAAAATGAAAGCGAATCACACCCCAAAAGGCCGCACTGAATAGTGTGGCTTTTTTTTGTCTAGAATTTATTAACGGTTAAGATTTTTGACATATCGTTTCAATCTGCCACATTTATAGAGTGTCAAACAAACAGAGCTTTTATATGTCTCAATGGGTTAGTGGAAAAATTACTGAAGTTAACTGGTGGACGCCAACACTTTTTACCCTGAAGGTAGCCGCAGATGTCGAACCTTTTCAAGCCGGACAATTTACCAAGTTAGCGATGACAATCGGCGATAAAAGAATTGCCCGTGCTTACTCCTATGTCAATGCACCGAGAGATCCTATTCTTGAGTTCTATCTAACAGAAGTTGAAGGTGGTAAGCTAACTTCCAGTCTGGCTGAATTAGAAGTAGGTTGCAGCATCGACGTTGAGGCGAAAGCAAACGGCTTTTTAACCATTGAAGAATCTCCCAAGCGAGAGATTCTTTGGATGATAGCGTCTGGTACAGGTATTGGCCCTTTTTTATCTATACTGGCTGACGGCAAGGTGTGGAACAATTATCAACAAATAGTTCTTATTCATAGTGTCAGGTTCAATACAGATTTAACCTATAAAGACTTTATACATGCGAACCAAAAGTTGTTTAAGCACTTTACTTACTTACCCCTAGTTACGCGAGAAATGCCAGAAAAAGGGTTAAGAGGCAGAATAACAGACTTAATTCGAGATAATGAGATAGCAAAGTTTTTTAATCAAGAACGTTTACCTAAAGATTCTCATTTTATGATTTGTGGAAATCCTGAGATGGTAAAAGATTTGTCGCAACTTCTTCAAACGCTAGGTTATTCAAGACACCGACGTTCCGAACCTGGTCATATATCAGTCGAACAATACTGGTAAGCTATGAAAAAAGTCTGTGATTTGCTATGGTGCACAAGTTTATGTTGTATTTTAATTAGGTACCTATGAGATCTTTAAGTTTTATCACGTTGTTCTTTTTTTCATTTGCTATTAACGCAAACCCAGCCTTTGAAGATAAGGCGTCTGCCCTAAGCAATATTAAAACAGCAGAAGAAAAAGCAGCCGAAAAAGTGATAGATGAACTAATTGTTGCCTATAATCAACGAAACATTAAATCATTCTTGGCATTATATGCTGATGATGTAGAGTTCTACATGTACCCACAAGAACTCATGTTTACGGGTAAAGAAGATTTAATCAAACGCTATGGCTTAATGTTTAAAAAAATGAAATGCTTAAATTCAAAATCGCTAAAGCGAATTGTGCATGGCAGCATTGTTATTGATCATGAAAGCTCGGAAATTTGCACTCAGAAAGCAGGTGAAGTTGATAAGCGTTCTGAGTTTGTAACTAGCTACCAGGTTGAAAAAGGAAAAATCAAAAAGGTGGTCTTTTTTAGGTAAATAAAATGAACAAAGACATGAGGATCCAACTTCTTTACCGTGTTGAACCCGGTTGTTTGGGCCCTGATGGCGTCGACTATATCGAAGAATTTTGCCAATTTGCAGTGAAAAAGATATCGCCCCCTAGTTATGCTATATTTTCTTTTGTTCCAAGGTATGACAAGTTACTCGCTGAAAAAGAATATTCTTTATTAAATCGAAAACTCACTCGGGGACAAGTTAATAGCTATTTTCAAAAGATAGAAAAACAGCTAGAAGAGTTTGAATCTCAAGTTGATGAGTTAATCGCATTCGCAGTTGATGCATTCTTAGATAGGCAAGTCACTATTACTTGCCTTGAGGAATAAATGAAACTTTATCTTTATTTAGCCTTAATTTTCAGTATTAAGGCTCCTGCATTTGAAACTCTTCAAGTTGTGACTGAAGAGTGGTTACCTTATAACTATACAAATGCTGAAGGTCAGCTCGTCGGCCGCTCTACAGATAAGGTGAGAGCTGTTTTAACTGATGCTGGTGT
>Ga0114932_10005430_pt1 | contig 11323 bp, 8 predicted proteins | sample 2SBtaG_2_FD_87286 | JGI IMG/M metagenome (GOLD analysis project Ga0114932, IMG submission 87286) | Deep subsurface microbial communities from Kolumbo volcano to uncover new lineages of life (NeLLi) - 2SBTROV12_ACTIVE470 metaG | ecosystem: Environmental > Aquatic > Marine > Volcanic ... | reverse complement strand
GTTGATCCTGGGCGATACAGATTCTGAGCACCTGTTCTACTACTTGCTCTCGGCCATCGGCCGCAACGGGGGCTGCCGTGCCGGCCGCACCGTGTGCAACGCCCGCGAATCTGGAAAGCACCTGCGTCTAGCGCTGTTCGACGTTCACAAAGAAGCGCAGGAGCAAGGCCTGCTGACCCCCATCATGAATGTCCTGCTGACCGACGGGCGCATGTTCTTTGCGCATCGCGCGGGCATGCCGCTGCACGTGTCGACACAGAAGCACTTCTGCGCCGATTTTCATACCTGCGAAGAGCCCAGCAAGGTGTGCATGCTGCCCGAGCGGCCGGCCGACAAGCCGGTCAATCACCTGCTGGTCGCCAGCGAGCGCATCGGCGACGAGAACGTGTGGGAGGACTTCGAAGATGGGTCGACCCTGGTGCTCGACGAGGAGTTCCGCATGTGGATCACAGCGCCGCCCTCGGACTGGACAGCGCCGATCTTGCCCGAAGAGTTCAGGATTCCCGCCGACGCCTGATCAGCAGCAGGCTGCACAGTGCGAGGGGCAATCCTCCGGCGAACGACCTGCTGGCGCAGCCGCATGACGAAGGCTCGGCCTCGGGCACCTCACCCCATCCAAGGCTCAGCTCCTGGTCTCCCCAGACCCAAGGGTCGTCGTCCCCGTCCCAGTCCGGTGGTCCAAGGTTCGAGATGGCAATGACCAGCGACTCGATGTTTGCAGTCTGCAGCTCGACTCGGGGCTGTGAACCGCTGGCTTGGAACTCCTCGCCATCGGCCAGCACCCACAAAGCGCTATCAAAGCCCGCGACCGAGGACAGCTCGATGACGAGCTCGTCATCGCGCCCATCGAGATCGACCTCGATGAACAGCTGCCCGGTGATGGTCGGGCCCCACTCGAAGTCCGTGCGCAGCGGAATGTCGGCACTCTGTACGAGCAGCTCGGTCGGAACCGCCTCTTCCTCTGTCCAATCCTGTGCCTCGGGCAAACCGCGAGCATCCCAGCGGTCTCCAGTCAGCCAACGAGTCCGTGCCAGGCCATTCATGAACGTGCCCAAGTCCTGGTTGCTGACCTCGAGGACCGCATCGACCACGTCGGGCTCGTAGCTCCAGCCCTCGTTCGCGGTCGCATCCCACAGGGCGGGCCCTGCAGAACCGTCTGCATCGCCCAGAACCTGGTCGAGGTGCATCACCCACAGCGCCGCCCCATATTCATAGATGTAGCCCTGACCTGACCAGGCGTAGACCAACTCTCCATCGGCAACGAGAGCGGGCGCCCACGGAGCCTCCTGGAAATCAGCCACGTCCCAGTCCCAGATGCCCTCGTCACCAAGCGTCCACGTCTGGGCCGACACGGCCGTCGCCTCCCAGATGGTGAGCGTCTCTTCACTGAAGTCAGTCGCAAACTGAGTCGTGTGATTGAACTCGTGGGCCACGTAGCTGGGAATCCACTCGGCCGGCAGCTCTCGGTCAATGGCGATGTAGCCACCAGTCGAGTTGTAGCCATCGCCAGGGTCGGTGTCCTCGTACCAGTTGGGCTCAACCCAGGCCTCCCACTCGCCAATGGGGGCGAGGTAGATGTCCAGCTGTGGACCTGCCTCACCGTCGGGCAGCACCGGGGCGCGAAAGCCCAGCTGATCGACCTGCACAGCCCAAGACAGCTCGGCGATGGCCATCACATCGGCCGCCTTCTGCTGGTCCGACTCCCGGTCCCAGTGCACCCGAATGGGGTACTCGTCCGAGGTGATGGACCCAATGCTGTCGGGCCGGTCCATTCGCCACAGCGGTGCGATGCAGTGGGGGCGGTGGTCCGCGGGTGGCATGTCGACGGGAATCAAGGCATTTGGCCTCAGACGATGGGCGTCTCTTGGTAGGTACCCGCCACGCGGCGCAAAGCGTGGGCGATCTCGCCGAGAGAACAGTTCTTCTCGACTGCATCAAGAATGCACGGCATCAGGTTGTCGTCGCCACTCGCGGCGTCCTCGATGCGAGAAATCGCGCCGTTGGCCACGGCGAAGTCCCTGCGGGTTCGCAAGCGACGAAGTCGCAGTACCTGGGCATCTTCGATGGCCGGGTCGACGGTCTGCAGTGGCACATCTGGCGTGGTGTCATCTTCAAAGCGGTTCACGCCAATCACCGACTGCTCACCGCGGTCGATGTCCAGCTGCGTCTGGTAAGCAGACGCCTGGATTTCACGCTGCGGGAAACCGTGCTCAATCGCCGCGATCATGCCGCCGAGGCCGTCGATTTCAGCAATCAAGCGGGTCGCCTCTTCTTCCAGCTCGTCGGTGATGCGCTCGACGGCGTAGCTGCCGCCGAGGGGATCGACAAAGTCGGTGACGCCCGACTCATAGGCAATGACCTGCTGTGTGCGAAGTGCCAGGGTGGCCGACTGCGCCGTGGGCAGGGCCAGGGCCTCGTCCTTGCCATTGGTGTGCAGCGACTGGGTCCCGCCGAGCACGGCGGCCAGGGCCTGCAAGGACACCCGAACAACGTTGTTGTCGACCTGCTGGGCTGTCAGCGTCGAGCCCGCAGTCTGCGTGTGAAAACGGAGCCGCCAGCTGCGTGGATTCTTGGCACCAAAGCGGTCACGCATGATGTGCGCCCACATGCGACGGGCCGCCCGGAACTTGCCGACCTCTTCGAGCAGGTTGTTGTGGGCGTTGAAGAAGAAGGACAGCCTGGGGGCGAAGTCATCGACGTGCAGGCCGGCTGCCACGGCCGCATCGACGTAGGCGATGCCGTCGGCCAGGGTAAACGCCAGCTCTTGTGCAGCCGTGCTGCCTGCCTCGCGAATGTGGTAGCCCGAGATCGAGATGGTGTTCCAGCGCGGAACCTCGGTCTGGCACCACTTGAAGATGTCGGTGATCAGCCGCATCGAGAAGCGCGGCGGATAGATGTAGGTGCCCCGCGCGATGTATTCCTTGAGCACGTCGTTCTGAATGGTGCCTCGCAGCACACTCGGCGACAGGCCCTGCTCCTTGGCGACGGCCACATACAGGGCCAACAAGGTGCTGGCAGTGCTGTTGATGGTCATCGAGGTGCTGACCTTGTCCAACGGAATGTCCGCTAGCAACGTGCGCATGTCGTCGATGCTGTCGATCGCCACGCCAACGCGACCGACCTCGCCGAGCGCCATGTCGTCGTCTGAGTCGTAGCCCATCTGCGTGGGCAAATCGAAGGCCACCGACAGGCCCGTTGTGCCTTGGGAGAGAAGGTAGCGGTAGCGCTCGTTGCTCTCGGCGGCGGTGCCAAAGCCCGCGTACTGACGCATGGTCCAGTAGCTGGCCCGGTACATGGTCGGCTGAGCGCCGCGCGTAAACGGGAACTCGCCTGGAAAGCCAATGCGCTCGCTATCGCCGACGTCGGACGATGTGTACAGGTCGGCAACCGGCTCGCCGCCAGAACGAATCAGGCGCTTGCGTTCAGGAAAGCGGGCCAACGCTTTGGCGGCCACTTCAGCCCGCCACCGCTCCAGATCGTCGTCAGTCATGGGACGCTTCCGGTGTGATCACGGCGAGCAGCGCGCCACTGTCGACAGACTGCCCTGCAGTCACGGGAATGCGTTCGATCACGCCATCACAAGGCGCCTTGAACTCGTTCTCCATCTTCATGGCCTCGACCACCAACACGGGCTGCCCCTTGGTGACGGTGTCTCCCTCGGCGACTAGCAAGCGCACGATGACTCCCGGCATTGGGGTCACAATGGCCCCGACCTCGCCGGTGTCTCCCATGGACAGCGCAGCCTTGCGAGGGTCCACCACCCCGACGCGCCATGCGTGTCCGCCCTTGCTGACATGCACCACATCGCCGTCCACATAGACACCCATCGTGGTGCTTCGGTCGCCTTCACGGAAGACCCATTCTGCGGGTCCCACAGCCTTTGCGGCGATTCGCCGAACCGGGCCCTGGGCCACCGAGACCTCGTAGCCGCCACCCTTGGCCGCGTTGACCCGAATGGACAGGGTGCGATCTGCCACGCTCACGTCGTAATCCATGGCTAGATTCCTCCTCGGTGCGTGGACTTCCACCGCCCAGAACGCTTCCATGCCGATTCCGCCGGACCAGCGCTCACAGACGGCGACCCTCGCAGGTCCTTTTCGAAACGCGCGATGGCCGCGGCGACCGCAACGGCTTCGGTGTCCGCGACGGGCGGTCGCACATTGGCCTCGAGCCACTCGGGCGAGATGAAGCTGGTGTCATAGCGTCCGGCGATGAACTCTTCGTCCTGCAGCACCGCCAGAAAGAACGGAATCGACGTGGGAATGCCGACCAGGTGGTAGTGCCTCAGGGCCTGTGCTGCACGGCCAAGCGCTGCCTTGCGGTCCGAGCCCCACACCACAAGCTTGGCCACCATGGGGTCATAGTGAATGGGCACTTCCATGCCCTCGACCACACCGCTGTCGACGCGGACTCCCGGGCCGGCGGGCTCGCGGTAGCCGTGCAAGGGTCCGGGTGCGGGGCGAAAGCCGGCCGTGGCGTCTTCGGCGTAAATTCGAAGCTCGATGGCGTGACCGGTCACCTGCAGGTCGGACTGCTCGAGCCAGAGGGTCTCGCCCGCAGCAATACGCAGCTGTGCCACCACCAGATCGATGCCGGTGATGGCCTCGGTGATGGGGTGCTCGACCTGCAGACGCGTGTTCATCTCGAGGAAGTAGAATGCGCCATCGGCAGCCAGCAAAAACTCGCAGGTGCCGGCTCCAACGTAGTCCACGGCCTTGGCCGCCTGGACAGCCGCCTGGGCCATCGCGTCGCGAGTGGCCGTCTCGATCATGGGGCAAGGAGCCTCTTCGACCACCTTTTGATGCCGGCGCTGAATGGAGCAGTCTCGCTCGAACAGATGCACCACGTTTCCGTGGCCGTCAGCCAGGACCTGGATCTCGACGTGGCGTGGCTTGAGCACCAGCTTCTCGACGTAGACCTCGTCGTCACCAAACGATTTGAGTGCCTCGCCCTTGGCGGCGTTTAGGCCCGACTCCAGCTCGTCTTCGGACCACACCGCACGCATGCCCTTGCCACCGCCTCCCGCGCTTGCCTTGAGCAAGACGGGGTAGCCCATGCCAGCTGCAATCGTCCGGGCGTCGTCGAGATCTTTGAGGGCCTCGACCGTGCCAGGCACCAGGGGCACACCGGCCGCTTGCATGCGTTGGCGGGCGCCGGTCTTGCTGCCCATGTCACGGATGGCGGCTGGTGGAGGGCCAATCCACACCAGGCCGGCATCGAGTACCGCCTGTGCAAATCCCGCGTTCTCGGACATGAAGCCGTAGCCCGGATGCACCGCGTCGCAGCCACATTCCGCCGCCACCTCTAGCAGTCGATCGGCACGCAGATAGCTCTGGCTGCTGGGCGCAGGACCAATGCAGACGGACTCGTCAGCAACCCGCACATGCAGAGCCTCGGCATCGGCCTCGCTAAACACCGCAACCGCAGCCAAGCCAAGCTCATGGCAGGCCCGCACGATTCGTACCGCAATCTCACCGCGGTTGGCGATGAGAACCTTCTTGAAGGGACGCAGATTCATGTGTGCGAGGTAACCCGGCGGTTGGAAACCGCCGCTAGGGCTCTGGCGCTGCTCTAGCGCTAAGCGTTCGCCTGGTCGCCGGACTTGACCTTTTCGGCTGCCTTGGCCTGGTTGGCCACGGCGAGTTCCTTGCGGGCCTTCTTGAGGCGGTCGGGGCCGAGGTTGTGCTCGAGCACTTCATCCATGCGGCTGACAAACACGAACTCGAGCGCGTTGCGCACTTCGTCCGGCACCTCGATGAGGTCCTTCTTGCACTTCTCGGGCAGCAGGATCTTCTTGATGCCCGCACGGTGGGCGGCCAGGATCTTCTCTTTGACGCCGCCCACGGGCAGGACCGCGCCACGCAGCGTGATCTCTCCAGTCATGGCGACCGTCGGATCGACCGTCAGGCCGGTCAACAGCGAAGTCAGGGCAGTGATCATGGTCACACCAGCTGACGGACCGTCCTTGGGAATTGAGCCTGACGGCACGTGGACGTGCAGATCGATCTTGTCGAACTCGTCCTCGTCGATGCCGTATTCCTTGGCCATCGATTTGACGTAGGAGCGAGCAACACTGACCGACTCTTTCATGACGTCGCCAAGGGATCCGGTGAGGGTCATGTTGCCCTTGCCCTTCATCTTGGTGGCTCCGATGCCCGGGATGTCGCCGCCCGTGGAAGTCCAGGCCAGACCCGTTGCTACGCCGGGAACCGCGGTCCGCTCGGCGATTTCCTTCCAGTAGTGGATGGGACCGCGAATCTCTTCGACGAGCTTGGCGTCGATCTTGATGGAGCGGGCAATCGATTCGTCACTGGCGATCTGCATGGCGACGTTGCGACAGACCGCCGCAAGCTCGCGCTTGAGAGAGCGCACACCGGCTTCGCGGGTGTAGTTCTCGATGATCTTCTCAAGGGCGTCATCTTGGATGTCGATGTCGGCTTCTTTGAGGCCGTGGTCTTCGAGGTTCTCGGGGATCAAGTACCGGCGCGCAATCTGGACCTTCTCGCGGTGGGTGTAGCCGGCGATTCGGATGGTCTCCATGCGGTCGCGCAGCGGACCCGGGATTGTGTCCGGAACGTTGGCAGTCGCGATGAACAGCACCTTGGAGAGGTCGAAGGGCACATCGAGGTAGTGGTCGGTGAAGCTGTCGTTCTGCTCGGGGTCGAGCACTTCGAGCAGCGCCGAGCTGGGGTCTCCGCGGTAGTCCGCGCCCAGCTTGTCGATCTCGTCGAGCACGAAGACGGGGTTGTTGGTGCCCGCGCGCTTGAGTCCCTTGATGACCTTGCCCGGCATCGAGCCGATGTAGGTCCGGCGGTGACCGCGGATCTCGGCTTCGTCACGAACACCACCAAGAGCGATGCGGTGAAGCTCGCGGCCCAGTGCACGCGCGACCGACTTGGCCAGCGAGGTCTTGCCGACGCCGGGCGGCCCGATGAGGCACAGAATGGGTCCCTTCATGTCCTGCTTGAGCTTGAGTACGGCCAAGTACTCGAGGATGCGTTTCTTGACCTTTTCAAGGCCGAAGTGGTCCTCGTCGAGGATGTCCGAGGCGCGCTGCACATCGAGGTGATCGTCGCTGCTCTTGCTCCAGGGAAGCTCGGCCAGCCAATCGATGTAGGTTCGCGCGACGGTGTACTCGGCGGCGCCGGGGCTCATGCGAGCCATGCGCTTGAGTTCTTTGAAGGCGGCCTTTTCGACTTCTTTGGGCATCTTGGCGCGCTTGATTCCGCGCTTGAGGTCTTCGAATTCCTCTTGACGCTCGTCGACCTCGCCCAGCTCTTTTTGAATCGCCTTGAGCTGCTCGCGCAGGAAGTACTCCCGCTGAGCCTTGTCCATCTCGCCCTTGACCTCGGTCTGGATCTTGTTGGACAGCTCGAGGACTTGGATTTCCTTGTTGAGCAGGGCAATCACTTTGTCCATGCGCTCGCGAGTGTCGTAGGTCTCGAGCAAGTCCTGCTTTTCGTCGGGCGGGATATTCAGATTGCTGGAGACGATGTCAGCCAGAACACCCGGCTCGTCGATGGAGCGAACCAGAAAACTGGCCTCGGCTGGAATCTGCGGCGACAGATCGATGATCTTTTGCGCCAGCTCGCGCATGGTGTCCATCAGGTTGTCGATTTCGGAGTTTCGGCTCTCGTCCGGCTTGAACGTCTCGACCGTGGCGCGCAGGTAGTCGCCCTTGGTGTCCCAGCTCTGAATCTTGACTCGTGCAAGGCCCTGAATGATGACGTTGAGCTTGTTGCCAGGCACCTTTACCGACTTGAGGATCTTGACGACGGTGCCCACTTGGTAGAGTTCTTCGTTGTCGGGGTTCTCGGTCTTGGGGTCACGCTGCGCGAAGATTCCCAGAAGTTTCTCGCCACTCGCGAGGGCTTCCTCGACGGCCTTGACCGACTTGGTGCGACCCACGTTGATCGGAAATGCCAGCACGGGGAAGATGACGGTGTTGCGGATGGCCAGCACCGGCACATCGAGGACCTCGGGGAGGTCGGAGCTATCGGTGTCGGCGGGATTTTCGAATGCCATGGAATGACCCTCTAGACGTCGTGGACTGAGCACACTTACACATCTCGGATTTGGAACAAAGTGCTGGAGCGGAATTCGCCTACGATGGCCGCCCGAACTTGTGCCAAGCCACCCACGCGACGATGACAATCGCCAGTGCGACAGCCGTCAGTTCGCGCGGACCGACTTCCAACGTCTAGCCCGCCTGCCGCTTGCGCACGGCGCGCTCGAGGCGCAGCACCAAGCCCACATCGCCCTCGACCTTGAGACGCCCATCCATAAAACCGACGCGACTCGACAAGTCTCCTGCGATCAACGCCCGAAAATCGTCGACATCACATGTCAAACGGCAGTCGTAATGGCTGACTTGTTCAGCCCGAATTGCGACCCGGGGACCGAAGCGTCGAACGGCCCACACGCCGCCGCCATCGCCCACTAGATCAAAGATCACGACCACGTCTTCGGGCAGGCTGTCGACCAATAGGTGCCCGAGACCGGCTTCTGCTTCGTTGAAGAAATCCGCGAGTGGCTGCATGGTGTGGTCGCGTCCCCCTCTCCGGCAAAATAACCCGTACCGCAGTACCGATGTCCATTCACCTGCCGCAACCCGTATTCGTGCTCTCCGATGGCACCGGCGACACCGCCGAGAAGGTTGTGCGCGCGGCGTTCCGGCAGTTTCGCGGACATGTGATCTATGTGCGCACCTTCCCGCTGATCAACAGCTCCGAAAAGCTGAGCAGCATGTTTCGTCGGGCCCAGAGGCAGAGCGCCCTGGTGGTCACCACTCTGGTTCAGCCCGAGATGCGCGCGGCGAGCGACCGCCTTTCCCGTGAACTCGGGGTCCGTCACATTGACCTTTTGGGCCACCTGATCGTCGAGCTCGAGGGCTTTTTGGACCAAAAGGCGATCGAAGTACCTGGCCTGATGCACCTTGCGGACGAGACGTACTTTCGCCGCATCGAAGCGGTCGAGTTCACCATCAAATGCGACGACGGCAAAGAGCCCCGCATGCTGATGGAAGCCGACCTCATCTTGGTCGGCGTGTCGCGCACCAGCAAGACACCCCTGTCGACCTTCCTGGCGCACAAAGGCTACAAGGTGGCCAATGTGCCGCTTGTCCTCGACAAGCCGCCACCCGACCAATTGTTCGAGGTCGATCAGAAGCGGGTCTTCGCGCTGACCATCCAGCCGGGGAACCTGCACAGCATTCGGCAGTCCAGGCTCAAGCACATGCGCATGAACCGAATGACCAACTACGGCGACATCGACTACATCCTCGCTGAGCTCGAGTTTGCCGACGAATTGTTCGCAGCCAATCCAGAATGGCCCGTGCTCAACGTCACCAACAAGGCCGTCGAAGAGAGCGCCGCCACCATCTTGGCCATCCTCTTCGACCGGGGCGAGCTGCCGACTCCCGCCGGCGAGAGCGGCCAACTATGAGCTGGGCCCCACCACTTTGATCGGCACCTACCTAGACAAGTACGAGGTGCTGCAAAAGATCGGCGAAGGCGGCATGGCCACGGTGTATCGGGGACGGCACGGCACCCTGGACCGTGAGGTGGCCATCAAGGTGCTGCATCCACACCTGTCGAGCTCACAGCGCAACCGCAAGCGCTTTGCCCGCGAGGCGCGGACTATCGAGCAACTGCGGCACGACAACATTCTCGAGATCTTCGACTACTCCGGCAGCGACGCCAGCGACTGCTACATCATCACCGAGTTCGTCAAAGGCGAGACGCTGACGGCCCTGCTCAATCGCGCGGGTCCCCTGCCCTCCGAGGTGTGCTCACTGATCGGCGCAAACCTGAGCCGTGCCCTCGCCTATGCCCATCACAGCTCGGTACTGCACCGCGACCTCAAGCCCGACAACGTGATGGTGCGCGACGACGGGACCGTCAAGCTGATGGACTTCGGCATCGCGCGCTTCCTCGACGAGTCGCACGTCACCATGACCGGTGCCCTAGTGGGCTCCCCGGCATTCATGAGCCCCGAACAGGCACGCGAGGGCAACTTGGATGCCCGCAGCGACCTGTTCTCACTCGGCACGTTGCTGTTCTATTTGGTGTCCGGACACTTGCCCTTCGCGGGCAGCAACCCGAGCCTGATTCTCAAGAACATCATCGAAGGCAATCGCCCCGCGGTTTCCGAGCTGGTCCCCACCATGTCGGCATCGCTCTCAGATGTGATCGAGAGGCTGCTTCAGCCCGACCGCGAAGAACGCTTCAACAGTGCCGCCGAAGTCATCACCGCGCTTGAAGCAAGCCTCGCCGAGACCAATGTCGATCCACGGGCTCCACATTGGTCGCTCACGGCATTTGTCGTCGATCCCGAGGCATACAGCCGCCGACTCGAGGAACACCTCTCGACAGAGCTCCTAGAGCGAGGAAAGGCCTACCTAGCCGACGGCGAGCACCTGCTTGCGCTGCGGCTATTCAACCGCCTGCTCTGCATCGACGAGGACCAAAGTGAAGTGCTGGCCCTGGTGCAGGGGCTTCACGAAGAGGCCGCCGAACCCGAGCGGAGCCGCCCAATTTTGGGGGCCGGGCTTTTGCTGGCGGTCGCCGCAGCAGCGGCACTGCTGTGGGCAGTCGGTTCGCTCGGTCCACCGCAGGTCGAGGTCGTGGATGTGCCTGGACCCACAGACCAGCCCGAGGCTCCGATCGAGATGCCGCTGCAGTCCCCCGTGGACGAGCCCGAAACGTCGCTTCCAACCGAGCCCTCGCCCGCTGTGTTTGAGCCCATCCGCGCTGTTCCTCCGCCGGTCCGAGGGCGCCCCGCCTTGATTCGCCCCCTCAAGCCCGAGCCTGTTGCGGAGCCGACGACCGACCAAGGGACCGATGTCGACGCGGCCCCGGCGAACCTTCCCGCGCTGCTTGAGCTGCGCGTGCGCCCTCCGTTTTGGGCCGACATCTATGAAGGCGGGCGCGTGCTGGGGTCCACTCGTGATCGAGAGCCCATTGAGCTCGCTCCCGGGCCACATGTAGTGATCCTCAAGAGCACCCTGATGCAGGACAAGGAAATGCTCCTGCAGCTCGAAGCCGGCCAGCACTTTGTTCGCAAGGACATCGTGCTGCAGCCCAAGCCCGTCTTGGTGCGCATCGATGCGGACTTCGAAGACAGCTGCACGGTCAACCGCGACGGCGAACAGCTTGGCACCTTGGCCGACCTGTCGCACCGGGTGTCGCTGCCGACACCAGACCACGAACACATGCTGGTCATCCAATGCGGCGAGCGAATCTATACCCGCACTTTCGCCAACCTGATCGATCCGGTGGTGGAGTTCAAGAAGGGCGGGTAGTGTCACGGGCACCGTGATCTC
>Ga0114932_10005426_pt1 | contig 11328 bp, 8 predicted proteins | sample 2SBtaG_2_FD_87286 | JGI IMG/M metagenome (GOLD analysis project Ga0114932, IMG submission 87286) | Deep subsurface microbial communities from Kolumbo volcano to uncover new lineages of life (NeLLi) - 2SBTROV12_ACTIVE470 metaG | ecosystem: Environmental > Aquatic > Marine > Volcanic ... | reverse complement strand
GCTATTAATTTCTAAAGCCTGTTCAATCAGCTTTTGTGCTTTATGGCCTTCAAAAGGCTCGACCTTGTCTTGCAGTAGCGCAAGTTCACGGGCGATGTCATCAGGCAATAAATCGCGACGAGTAGACAGCATTTGCCCAAATTTTATCCAAACTGGGCCAAGAGACTGAAGGGCAAGACGAAGGCGATGTCCCAGAGGTTTGTCTTTATGCTGATTTTGCAGCCAAAATAAGCTGCTTCTTGCGGCTTTGGCAAACCAAGGGAATTTGTCTTTTGGTATGAGGTCTTCGAGGCCGTATTGTAGAAGAGTTTTTGTAATATGATACAAACGCGATGCAGACAAAATAACTCCCTTAGCGATTTAAAAGTTGTTCAATACGTTGTTCAAGTTGCGCAGCATGTTGTTTTATAGCGCGTGTATGCTGTTTAAACTGTTGCAATTCTAATGGATGAATCGCAACTTTCAGCTCATTTTGCATAAGTTGAGTGAAAGTATCTGCAAAGGTCGTAGTATTTTTGCTTAAACTCGTAATGGTTTGTTGGCTTTTTTCGGCGATGAATTGCGCCGGTCCATCACCGATATAAGCAGATAGGTGTTCAGCCCAATCAATGTCTAATTTGGCAAAAGCGCCGCTGTAGGCCTGTGCCAAGTGCAGATCACCCTCTAAATCCAGTTTGTCCAGGCGAATGAGCTGTGTCATGACACTGGGATCTTTGAGCTTAGGTAAGGTCTCTAAATGTGCGCTGATCTTACACTTTGCTTGCTCTTGGTAGTTGTTGAATAGCATAAACTGTTTGCCAGTGAAAATGAGCGCATAGGTTGTATGCCAGTCCCTAATTTCAACTGCTAAGGTTTGATGTTTCACCTGTTCAAGGGCTTGCTTTAAGCTGGGCTCTTTATTAAGTAGCAGATTAAGCGCATTTTCAATGGCTGCGCAGGCTAGCGTCGTCAGCATAGTTGATCCTAGTACTTAAAGCCTCGGTGTAATGCGACGATGCCACCCGTCATATTTTGATACGTTGCTTGTTCGAAGCCCGCGTCTTCCATCATACCTTTAAGAGTTTCTTGATCAGGGTGCATACGAATAGATTCAGCAAGGTAACGGTAGGATTCGCTATCATTGGCAACTAATTTGCCCATATTTGGCAAAATATTGAAAGAATAGAAATCATATAGCTTCGAAAGCGCTTCATTGTCTGTTTTAGAAAATTCTAATACCAGTAAACGACCTCCAGGTTTCAGAATACGGTACATAGAGCGAAGAGCAGCGTCTTTGTCTGTAACGTTACGTAAACCAAATGCGATGGTGATCACATCGACACTGTTATCTGGGAATGGCAGTGCCTCGGCATTCATTTGCACATATTCAATGTTGCTCACTAAGCCTAAATCACGGAGTTTGTCACGGCCCACTTTTAACATAGAGTCGTTAATGTCGCCTAAGATAACTTGACCTGTATCACCAACCAACTGGCTGAACTTTGCAGTTAAATCACCAGTACCGCCTGCTAAGTCTAAAACGCGATGACCTTTACGTACACCTGCACAAGCAATGGCTTGGCGCTTCCAAAGGCGGTGAATACCAAACGACATAAGATCGTTCATGATGTCATATTTGGCCGCAACGGAATGGAATACATCGGCAACCATAGAGGCTTTTGCTTCGCGATCAACGGTTTTGTAACCAAAGTCAGTAGTATTGTGTTGCGACTCTTTCATCTTAGCTTCTCTAATTGTTTGGCGTTGAATTTCAAGTCATAGTGTACTTGATTGCGGCTAAGAGGTGCAATTTATAACAGATGAATTTGCGCTTGTTTCTGTAAATTTAGGTTTTGTTTGTTACAGCGCAATAAAAGCGGATTGTTGGAGTGAATGTGCCTTGTGTGCTGCATGCGTTGCTTTACGCGCTAGTGCATTAAAATTCTCTTCGTCGTTACGTTTAGCAATGCCGAAAGATAAGTCAACTTTTGGTAAGTTCTTGTCGCTTTTTGAGCTGACAAATTTAAGCTTTTCTACACCGACACGGATCTTTTCAGCAATGATATTCGCCGTTTCCGGTTCTATATCAGACATCAATACGACAAACTCATCTTTCGCAGTGCGACCAGGTAAGCCACTTTCAAATACATATTTTTGAATCTTTTTCGCCACACGATTCAGAACAACTTCACTAACTAGGTCGCCAAAATCTTCAGAAAACTCATGCAGGTTATTGATCTGAATTGAGATAGCACACAGAGGCTTACCTTGTGTGATCCACAGTTGCGCTTGTTGATTTAAGTAATGGCGTTTATATAAACCAGTTTGCACATCAATTAGTTGCTCTTTACGCAGCTTAGTAAGTTGTTGTCTCGCTTCACGGTGCATTAAGCGGGTTTTCTGAAGAGTTTCTTTAAACTTTTTATGCTGCTGAAGGATCACGTCAGTGTGTTTGGCGAGCTGAGTCAGAGCATGCTTAGTTTTTGCAATATTGTGTTCATCTAAGCTGTTGACGCAAATACTCACTTGCTCTGCAAAATTGGTAATACTACGCTGAGAGTGTTGCGCTGAATTAGCGAGATTGGTTACCACACCATCAACATTTTTTAGCATAGTTGCTTCCATATCATGGCTGCGATTTAGGTGCTCAAAATACAGCTGCTCGACGAAGATGCTATCGATGTTGTGGCCTTGCCTAATGGCATAGTCTAAGGTTTGATTGAGTTCGTTATGAGACTTGCTAATGTAAGTGTAAGCGACTTGATAATTGAGCGGAGTCGGGGGTAAATTGTGCTGCTCTAAGAACACGCAGACCTTAGTCATTTTCTCTTGAGCTATTACCATTGGATCATGAAACATGATGTTACTACCGCATACCAAATCAAACAAAATATTAGCAACCTCCCTATGAAACACTGTGATCCATCACAACCGTCCCAGACTACTTTTTTTCTGGTTTTTTGCAAAGAAAAAAATGCTTCAAAGCAGTAAATATAACGATAAGAGGGATATTTTGATTGAAATACGAGCAAAAAGTATGGGTTTCTAACTTGAGAACAAAGCGAGGGTTGATCTTGCTGCTTGTTTAAGCTGGTCGCAATTTATTGCATCATTACTTTTAAGATATATATGGTAGTCATAAATCAGTTACAGGATAAAAAAGTGAAAAATGTTCGACCAACTCGCTTGTTAAGTGCATGTGTCCTTTCGGTCACTTTAGCGCTATCGGGCTGCCAACTTACTAGTCAGTCTTTAGACACTCAGTTCACGCAACTAACTCAGCAAATAGAAACTTACCGCGGCGAAATTAGCCCTTATTCTCGCAAAGATTTAAATTCAGAGTATTTATTACCAAACTTATCAGCGGCGGCGTTGGCAGAGCAGAATAGACAACGAATCAACTTTTTAGTGCAGTTAGATCGCATTGATGTGTCGCGATTAAGTAGTGACAACCAAATCAACCACACCATTATTCGTGCTCAGGTGCAGAATAAGGTTGACGAATATCAATTTAATGCACATTACATGCCGTTGACCTCTGAGTATGGCTTTCATTCAAGTCTGTCATTTATGGTTCGAGGGCATGACTTCAGTAAGAAAGCAGGCTTTGAGCTATACCTAAAACGCCTTTCACAAGTCCCTCGGTTTTTTCAGCAAAATATTGCTTGGATGAAAGAAGGGATGAAAGTCGGCTTCACTCAGCCACAGGCCGTACTGCTTGGTTATGAAGAGTCGATTTCTGCTTATATTCCAGAAAATATCGAAGAGTCTGAGTTTTTTGCACCATTTAAAGCAAATACTGCAAAATTAAATGACGCTGAATGGCAGGCTTTGCAGGCGCAGGCTAAACAAGTCTTGTCAGAGTCGGTTATTCCTGCGTACCAGAACTATTTCACATTCTTCACAACAGAGTATCGTCCAGCAGCGCGTAAAGAGATTGGCATTAGTAGTACACCGAATGGCAAATTATTCTATGCTAATCGCGCTCAGCATTACACCACTACGAGTATGACCCCTGAAGCGATCCATGAGCTAGGTTTACAAGAGGTTGCGAGAATCCGTTCAGAAATGGAGCAAATAATAGAACAAGTTGGGTTTAAAGGTGGTTTCGCCGAGTTTGTGCATTTCTTGCGGACCGACCCGCAGTTTTATGCCAAAACGCCAGAGCAACTGTTAAAAGAAGCGTCTTTCATTGCAAAAAAAATGGATGCACAATTGCCTAAATTGTTTCACACATTACCACGTCGTCCATATGGTGTTGCGCCAGTACCAGCAAGCATTGCGCCTAAGTACACAACAGGTCGATATTCAGGTGCACGCAAAGACGATGAAGCAGGTTTTTATTGGGTAAATACCTATGCACTTGATAAGCGTCCACTGTATGTTTTAGAAGCGCTTACATTGCATGAGTCAGTACCAGGGCATCACTTACAAATCGCTTTAAATGCAGAACTAGATTATTTACCAAGTTACCGCCGAAATGCGTATATCTCGGCATTTGGTGAAGGGTGGGGCTTATATTCAGAGTATTTAGGTCTAGAAGCGGGCTTCTACCAAGATCCGTACAGTAACTTTGGCCGTTTAACTTACGAAATGTGGCGTGCAGCGCGCTTAGTGGTTGATACCGGTATGCATATGTTTGGTTGGAGCCGAGACAGAGCAATGAAGTTTATGCAAGACAACACTGCTTTATCCTTACATAACGTGAAAACAGAGACAGATCGCTACATTTCATGGCCAGGACAGGCATTGTCGTACAAAATTGGTGAGTTAACGATTAAGCGCTTACGCAAAGAAGCAGAAACACGTTTAGGTGATAAGTTTGATATTCGTGAATTCCATCACCAGATTTTACGCCACGGTTCAGTACCACTGTTTGTGTTAGAAGAGCAAGTGAATCAATATATAAGCGATACATTGGCACAATCTTAATTATAAAGCTGTTCTGAACAAGAATAAACGAAGGGTTTATAAAGGCCAGTGACGATAATCACTGGCCTTTTACGTATTACCTTGTTTCTCGCGAAGCGAAGAATACTTACCTCGATTGCTAACCAGTCGAAAAGTTAGCATTCGTAAAACTATTTAACTTCTTTGAGTGCTTTGAGGATGAGCTTTATTGAAGCTTGCTGTTGCTCATGCTTCCAATATAAAAACCCAACAAGGATGGTTAGATATAAAAACAGAGCTTGATCAAATAAATAGTTATGTTGGATGCCAATGTAGTAGCAAAAAACAGCCATGATTATAATAATAATCTTTTCAAGTTTCTGCCGTAGCTTGTGTTCGTTGTTTTTTTCAAGCTGATTAATAACTTCTTCTAATACAATTGATTTTGAGTTTTGATTTTCCAAAATAATACCTTTTAAAATTGAATTACCTTATTGTATGGCCCACTCAGAAACTAAGATAAAACTATAATTGAAAGCTCGGGAATGCCGAAATAATTTCTTTATATAATATCGGGTTGCTACTTTGATATGCCTCGACTCTTTGCCTATGACTTGATTCAATGGGTGCGCCAGCATAAAGCAATTGTGAGATATAAAAAAAGTTATCTCTTAAGCCCATATGGTTTCCGGCCACTAATTCCATTGCACTTGCGCCATTCTCAACCTGCTCGAGTGCAAAGTCCAATGCATCTAATCCGTAAGGATCAGGCTTTACAGACACTTTATGTTTCAGTAAATAAGTCATGATTTTTGGCCTGCGTAGCGAAACGGCATAGAGCAATGCGTTGTGCCCTAATGGGTCAATAAAGTGCAAGTCTAGGTCATAACTAACCAATTCTTAATTAGAGTAAGATTTTGGGTTTGTACTAAATTTAAAATTGTCTGTGGGTTTAATTGTGCCCCCTTCTCTAATAACCCAGTAATTTCATCAATACTGGCATGTGTTGAAATGGCCATGATTAATAAAGCGTCTAGCATTTCTTGCTGCTCTATTTGTGGTTCTAGTTGAGCCATCTGCTCGACAGCCTGCTGCCAATTTCCTTTTTGCGCAGTTGTAAAGGCTTCAGTGATGGCTCCTTGTAACTGGGCTTGTTTAGCCAGCTCAGCTTCGCTTAATAGAGCTTGTTGTTCCTTAAGTGCTGCTAATAGGGCTTTCAATTGTTCGTAGCGATAATGATCTACAGCTGTTTTATTGAGTAAGTCAGGTTGTTGTCCTAAGATACGTACAATCATATCTGGATCATTATTTTGTTCAGAGACTTCATTGACTAACTCTTCTGCAGATAGCCTTATCTTATTGACATCAACAGTTTGTTGCTGCAAATCACTGTGGTGTTCATACGCATAACCACGGTCAAACACTAGCTGTGTTTTTACTCTCCCGACAGAAAGAAAGCAGGGGTGTGTGCTTGATAAGTTTTCAGGAGCGACTAGGTCTGATAACACCGCTTTGTATAATGACGTGATACCCGATTCAATCGTCTCTTGCCAAGCGCTTGGCATCGACACTTCAGTAGGTTGAAGCTGAGCTTTAAATAGTTCAATGGTTTCGCCCGATAACCAACTATGTAGTTGCTGACTACTGCTAACATGAGAAGGGCGAACGCCATGTTCGAGTAGTAAGCGGATGATAAGCTCTATATGTTCGGCTTTGTCTGTTGGGGGCTTTGAAAGTATATCTAGGGCGTTATCAGCAAATGGATCAGCAATTGCTGGGCTGCCAGACTGAAGCCAAAAGGCTACTAATTCAGGGCGAAATGCGGAAATTGCAACATTTGCTAGAGAGGTATAGCGATCTAGTTCATAGTCATACCAGATCTCATTTGGAGCTAAGCCACTTGCATCAAGTAGTTGGGCCATTTGAGTTGAGTCGATACCTAATTCAGTTGCGGTGACCAAGTCTTGGTAAGTAACTAAAATACCACTAGTGACAAGCTCAGAGATTGTACCCTTATGGCTATTTTTGAGTTGTTTTAATATTAAGCTAATAGGGCTGTCATAGACTGAAACATGTTTACTCGGATGGATGTGATTTTTCTGATAGGCGTTTATCAGTCCTGCTAGGTCTTGGCTTCGAAGATAAGCCCAAAAAACCCCAGCTTGCTGCTGAGACAAAATACCATTGCTGTAACTTGGAATGGCATCAATCGATTGATAATATTTCGATTCAGGCCTTAACATTCTACCTCTTACTACACCCAAGCCAGATGCGCTTGAAATATAATCAAGCTGATGCTCACCTAAACCCTGAAGTTGTAGCGATGATAATGTATGTTGAATGCGTTGTTCAGCTTGGGATTGCCAGCTTGGTATATCCTCAATATGGCTTGCGTAGTCATTACATACCGTCGTGTTTATTAGCTCTGTTTCGGCTTCTAAAAGTTCACTTTGGTACTGTTCTTTATAGCTTAATTGATGCGAAGGTATATCATTTGATACGTGAGCGCTAGAGGCAATAAAGATACTGTGTGCCCAATAAAAGCAGGGAAGCGCTAATAAGGAGCATATGACTGCTAATGGTTTTTTATTCAATGTTTTTCCTCGCTACATCATATTATTATTTTAAATCAGATGAATGTATAGACGCATACATGCGTCTATACATTCATCTATTATGCTTTAGCACATGCTTTTTTCTGGTTTGCAATTTTTCTTGAATAGTGGCTATTTATATGATTCAAAAGTAATTTTTAGTTAACTTAAATGCCCCATCAAGAAAAATGCCTACGGGTGCATTTAACTCTTCAGTTAATAATGCTCCAGTCTTACAAGCAACGCTTGTTTGCTCAATTATGTAAGTTTGTTTTTTTACACAAGTCTCTTGAGAATCAATGTCGGCCAAGCATTTCTTCTTTTTTTCATCGGCTTGTTTTTTGGGTGGTGGAGGGGGCGTGCCTGAACCACCAATACCAGCTCCACCACTCCAGCCTCCGCTGTTACCACCGGAGTCACCACCACCGAAGTCCCAAGGGTTTAAAGTTGGCATAGGTTCAGGTTGGTGTCCTACTACTTCGATTCTTTATATTGCATTTATACTTTGATAGGTCATCAGAGTAATTGAACCCAATAAGCAGTTTAATGTCAGTGCTCTTATATTCATTTTTTCCTCATTACTATTTATATGTATTTAGCTGACTTTTTATTTGCTTAGTAGTGCTGATCTTAAACTGGTCAAATGCTAATCAAGTGAGCTTTGCTTTCCAATAAAAAAGCAGCCATAACAAAAAGTACACGTTCAATCATAAAAAAAGAAATGAAGGGGAAAGTTATTATTGTACTTAATTTCAGTGTCTTAGCTGTTATTGTTAGCTAAAGGTAAAGTTTTCATAAGGGTTTTATAATTAGTTGTATTTACATATCTATTATAAAAATTGTTTGATAAGGAAACTCTCAACGCTATTATAATGCATCAACTATATTAGTTGAGAAGTATGTATATCTTCAAAAGAGTGAATATAGGTCTCTTCTATATTCAAAAGGAGTTGTAATGAAAGTAAATATATTTGTCTGTATTGCACTGACATTTTTTTGTGGATTAGTGCAGGCAAAGCAAATACCAATAGAGGCATTCAGTGCAGGGGCAAAATATTCTCAAGTTAAACTCTCTCCCACTGGAGAGTACCTCAGCTTTACTTCTGATGTAGAAGGACGAGATAGCCTTGTTATCTTAGAGTTGGCAACTAATAAAATCGTTAACGTAGTTAAGTTTAGTGGTAATTCTGAAGTCGGCTACTATGAATGGGTTAATGATGAGCGTTTAGCACTTCAGAAGTTATATTTAAAAGGTTGGACCGACCATCCACAATATTACGGAGAAATCTTTGGCATCGATGCAGATGGATCTGGTGGTAAATATTTAGTGGGTTATCAAGGCGAGATGCAAACAGGCTCCCGTTTAAAAAAAGCGACGCCTTTATACGGTTTTTCATATATTTTAGACCCATTAGTTAATGATAAAAAACATATGTTGGTGTATACGATCCCATGGAATGCCAGCAAAGAGCCCAAAACAGTTGTTTACCGGGTCAATGTAAAAACGGGTGTACGAAAAAAAATTACACGCTCACCTTCAAGAATGGCCGCTTTTCTAACTGATAATCAAGGACATGTGAGGGTGTCTTTGTCGACAGATGATTATATCAATCAAACAATCCACATTAGAGAAAGCAATAAAGATGACTGGAAGTTGTTTGAGCTTAATGCCAGCTTAACTGATATTAATTTACATGCTTTTGATGGTACTGGTAAAAAAGTTTATATCACTGCATCTGAGTCAGGTGAAGCAAAAGGGGTATTTGCACTGAATCTTGAATCTGGCAAAGTGAGTAAAATACTTCAAGATCAAGTTGTATCACCAAAAAAACTTTGGGTTGATAATGTCAATCATGAGCTTTTTGCTGTAGAGCTTGAGCCAGGTTACCCAACTTATGCCTTTGTTGATAACACAGCAAAAATGACTCAGCGTTTAAAAGGCTTAATACAGTCCTTGCCTGGTGAACAAATTCACCTAGTGAGCACTACTGTTGATGCGACCAAATCTATTGTTCTTGCTCGTAGTGATATCAATCCGGGCACTTACTATTTGTATCATGCAGATAAAAATCAGGTAAAATTTTTATTCAACGCACAGGAAGGTATCGACTACCGTTTGATGGCAGAAACTAAGCCTATTTCGTTTAAAGCGAGAGATGGACTTGAAATTCATGGCTATCTTACTTTGCCTTTCAATAAAGAGGCTAAAAACTTGCCACTAGTGGTAATGCCACACGGTGGTCCACATGGTCCGAGAGATTGGTGGGGGTTTGACTCAGATGCGCAATTGCTTGCCAATCGAGGTATCGCCGTTTTAAAAGTGAACTTTAGAGGCTCAGGTGGATATGGTCGTGCGTTTGAGCATGCAGGACACCAAAAGTGGGGCTCAGCAATTCAGCATGACATCATAGATGCGACTAAGTATGTGATTGAACAAGGTTACGCAGATCCTAAAAATATGTGCATCATGGGAGCCAGTTTTGGTGGTTACTCAGCACTACAAAGTTCGATTATTGAGCCTGACATGTTTAAGTGCGCGATAGGTGTTGTAGGTGTTTATGACCTGCCATTGATGTTTGAAGAAGGTGATGTAGCAGCACGCAGTTCTGGTCAAAAATACTTAACTCAAGTATTGGGTACAGATGAAACAAAACTTAAAGCTTACTCGCCTTCTTATAATATCGACAAACTAAAAGCGCCAGTGCTTATTGTTCATGGTGGTGATGATGAGCGAGCACCTATTGAACAAGCTGAATCTTTGGTTGATGCTTTGAAAAAAGCGAAACATCCTCATGAATATATGCTTTTGGAAAATGAAGGGCATGGCTTTTATAAACCGGAGCATAGAGCCGATTACTACAAGCGTGTATTAGCGTTTCTTGATGAGCACTTAGTGCTTTAATTTCGAATTAGTAAAACACATAAAAAGGCCCGAGTTAATCGGGCTTTTTTATTGCTGCAATGCTGGCTATTACTTTTCGAACGCACGCTTCATAAAGTTAGGCGTTGCTAATGCGCCTTTATGAATACCGACATTGTAATATTCAGTATCGAAAGTTGCAGTTTCTACATCTTGCTCACGGAAACCAGCGAACTGTTCACCTTTACGAGCCATAGTTGCCGACCATAAACCGCTTGGATAGATTGGCTGTGGGAAAGGCAGGGTTTGTAAGTCTGCAAAACCCACATCTTTCATTGCATCGCGCATTTCTAAAAGCAGTGTCATATGCATCAGTGGAGATTCACTTTGCTGGATCATGATGCCGCCTGGGCGCAGTGCATTTAGACAGCTTGTATAGAAAGCGTGGTTAAACAAACCTTCACCAGGGCCCACTGGGTCTGTGCCATCAACAATGATCAAATCAATTGATTCTGGTGCCGCTTCGCGCATGTACTTGATGCCATCATCAAACATCACAGTTGCACGCGGGTCGTTGTTTGACTCACATAATTCAGGGAAGTATTTTAATGACATTTGAGTCACTACTTCGTCTATGTCGATTTGCGTTACTGTTTCAACATCAGGGTGTTTCAGTACTTCACGTAACGTACCGCAGTCACCACCACCAATGATCACCACGTTTTTCGGTGCAGGGTGTGAAAAGAGTGCAGGGTGGCTCATCATCTCGTGATAAAAGAAGTTTTCACGAGTACTTACCATAGTACAACCATCGATGATCATCAGGTTGCCAAAGTCAGTTGTTTCAAACATCTCAACTTTTTGGAAAGGAGACTGAATTTCATCAAGCTTTTTATTGATGCGTAAAGAGAACGCACTGCCATCGCGATCACTGATCTCGGTAAACCAACGGTTTGCTTCTAAATTCGACATAAGAATTAAATCACACTGTAAATTGTTAACGGC
>Ga0114932_10005424_pt1 | contig 11332 bp, 4 predicted proteins | sample 2SBtaG_2_FD_87286 | JGI IMG/M metagenome (GOLD analysis project Ga0114932, IMG submission 87286) | Deep subsurface microbial communities from Kolumbo volcano to uncover new lineages of life (NeLLi) - 2SBTROV12_ACTIVE470 metaG | ecosystem: Environmental > Aquatic > Marine > Volcanic ... | reverse complement strand
GTTGCCGTCATTGCACACCTTGCCGCCGCAGGTCGGGCCGGGGACTTCGCACTTGCCGGGCTTGTCCGCGATGATGCACTGCGCGCCGCATGGGCAGATGATGGCGCCGATGCATTTGTTGCCGCCGCACTGCGCCGAAGTCCAACACTGACCGGGCTTCAGAGGCGCGATCGCCTTGCAGACTTTGTTCTTTCCGGTGCCGGCACAGACGCCGCCTTTGCACTGGCCGTCGGTTCCGCAGCAGCCGGGGGGTGGCTTTGTTGCGTCGGGCGCTCCACCAGCATCGGGCTGGCCGCCTGACGAGCTGGAGCCGCCAGCGTCCGGCTTGCCACCCGAAGAGCCCGAGCCGCCTGCGTCTGTTGCACCGCTGGAGCTGCCACCCGAAGTTGAGCCCGCGTCTTTTGCGCCGCTGGAGCTGCCGCCCGAAGTCGAGCCCGCGTCGGTCGCGCCGCTGGATCCGCCAGACGTTGAGCCAGCATCTGCGGCGCCGCTGCTGGAACCGCCAGAGGAGGCCCCTGCATCCGAAGCGCCACTGCTTGAAGTCGCGCCGCCGTCGCTGAGCTGTGCTGTGTCCTTGCCGCCGCCACCAGCGTCGGTCGCCACGTCGGCCACACCGATCGAGCCAGGATCCGTTGTTCCGCCTGCGCATCCGGCAAACGTCATGGACGCGGCAGCGATGGTGACAGTGACTGTCAGCCAATTGGTGTTTGGGGTCGCGAACAAGACGGTCGATAGGCGCATCGGAAACTCCTCCCTCGTGCAGGCGCGCGGACTATAGCAATTCCCGCCCGCTGCTGCCGCAGTCGAGACACGTTTCAAACACGGCTCAAGACGGTCGATCCGGTCGCCTGGTAGTTGGCTGCGAGGTCGATTCAGGTTCCCTGCCGGCCACGCCGACGGATTCCTCGTTTTTCCTTGGCCTTATCGAAGGCGGTCGGCTTATTGACCTCGGGAATCGGCCACGCGAACCGCTGCGCGAGCTTGCCAGGCGGCCACCCCGTGAAGCGCGGCACGGTGTTCATCTCGCGATCATATTGCGCTTGCGTGATCACCTTGTAGTGCAACATTCGCGTCAGGATTTGCAGCACGCGCCGTTGGTACCAGGGCTTGTAGACCTGGGCGCGGAAGGCGAAGTCGGCGCATCGCGGGCACGGCTTGATGGAGCCCAGGAACGCGGCCTCCAGTGGGGTGAGTCGCGACGGTGACTTGTCGAAGTAGTGCTTCGCCGCCCGCTTGACGCCGTACATCTTCGGGCCGAATTCCACCGCGTTGGTGTAGATCTCGAGAATCCGGGCTTTCTTCACGTTGCGCTCCATCGCCCAGACGATGAGGAGCTCCTCGAACTTGCGCGCCAGGAACTTGCTGCGCGTCATGTAGAGGTTCTTCACCAGTTGTTGGGTAAGTGTCGAACCACCATAGACAAACCGTCCATAGTGCAGATCGAGCCGTACCGCCCGATTGAGCAGGAATTCGTTCAGTCCGCGGTGGGCCCAGAACGAGCCGTCCTCGGTCGTTGTCATCGCATAAGGCACCCAGCGCGGCATCTCACCGAGCGACGTCCACGACCCCGATCCCGGCCCGATTTCGACCTTTTCGAGCGTCTTGCCATCCTCGTTGACCTTGCGCGTAAAGCGCTGCGACATCTCGCCGACATCGACGCGTCCCAGCGATGTCACGCGGCAGTGTTTGTCGTTGAGCTGAAACGCCAACTCGGAAAACCAGGGGTGGGCGACGTTGATCTGCAAGTCGAGCCACCAGTCCACGGTTCCGACCGCTTGGATGTCGCCAATTGTCGGCAGTAGCGTGCGCGGAATCGACCTGGCGGCGGCCGCGCAGTCCTGCCGTGGCATCGCGATATGGAAGTCGACAACCGGCGCGTGGCGTAGGCGATGAACCCGCGCACGGGTTGCGATCGCGAAGTCTCCGATGGACACGCGGCCCAGGGCGATATCGATCGCGCGCGGTCGCGTTGTCGCGTCGATCTGCCAGTCGGTTTCGATGCTGAGGTCTGTGATGGGCCCGGGCGCGAATCGCCACCAGTCGATGCCGATGCCGGTTGCCTGCAGATGCCCCTGTGCGTGGACCCCGCCGACACCGCCAAACATCGCCTCGCCGTCGAACCGCAGGCTGGCGTCCGGCGCGATTCCGACCGGCTCTTCCGCCGCCATGACGGGACCGAGGGCCTTGTCGAGGTCGAGCCGCCAGAGGATTCGCCCCGAGGATCCGGTTCGGTCGAGCGCGACCTCCAGGTTTCCGCCGCGTTCTTTGCCGACTTCGATGACCAATTCGGCCTCGACGGCGCTGGGGATCTCCGGCCGCGGGTCGACGCGTGCACGTTTGGCACGGACTCCCAATCGCCACGGATTGTCACCGGCGGCAACGAGCTCGAACACCGCGTCCTCGAGCAGCACGTGGGGGAACTCTTCAATGCGGTCAGCGAGGGTGACGAGTTGCGCGTCGAGATCGATGGCAAGCCGCTTGTGCAGCTGCTTGAGCGGCTTGACGAAGCGTTTTGTGTACGGCAGGTCGCGGCCCTTGAGACGTTGCGAACGCCTGGCGATGAGTTCGGCGCGCTCTTCGGTGGCGGTTGGCTTGGCCTTGGCGGGCTGCGGCGGCTCATATTCGTTGGCCATAGCGGCGAGCCGTGCCGCGATGGGTTGCTGCACGGACTTGCCGTCCTTGGCCTTGTCGGGAGCCGACTCCGCTGGGTCTTTGGCCGGCGGTTGTGCAGGCGTGGTCGCCGCCTTTTTGCGCAACACGTTGCGACGGTAGCGAGCGACGATCCCCTCCCACCGCCGCGCGGCTTTTGCAGCCTTGCGTATCAGTCGGCTGTTGCCGGTGTCGCGGGCCTCGCGCAGCTTCGCGTCCGCCCTGGCTTTGCGTTTCAGGTTGATCTCGAGCAGCTCCCGGGCCCTTTCCAGCGGCGTCCGGCTGGCCGACTTCGGGGTCTTTTTTGCTTTGGGCGCACGTCTCCGTCGGCCTCGACGCGCGTTCTTTCGGCGCTGCGCCCGCGCTTTCTTGCGCATATCGCGGCGGCTGAGAAGCGGAATGGGATTGGGCCAACCGGGGCGATTCGAGCCGGACCGTAGTCGCGCGTCTTCCTGACGTTTTTCAGCCGCAGCGACGCGGTGAGGCCAGCTCGCTGCCAACCGTCCGACCAATGGAATCGTCGGGGTCAGCGCGTGATCAGCGGCCACACTGGCAACCAAACCTTCGGCACGAACGCGAATCATCGGCGCTGCGAGCTTACGGATCGCTTCAAGCGGTGCCTCGACCTTCACGGATCGTGCTCGAGAGCGCACAGCGCCTTGTCCGATGCTGGCCGCGCCGTCGATCAGCCGCAACTCGACGCGGTCGCCGCCCATGGCGAGCAGCTTTCGGGCCTCGACGCGCGCGATTTCGACCTTTCCGCCCGGTGCGCTCGCCATCTTGAGGAGCCATTGGGGGAGGCGCTGTTTCGGGTTGTCGCGCAGCCAGTTGGCGGGGTGCACCATCACGTTTGTCGCGACTGCCGTGAGCACGCCGGTCAAGGTCACGGAGAAGCGTCCGATCTCCGCCGCTGGATCGTCGCCCACGAGAGCGCGAACGCGCGTCAGGTAGGGGCCCGTAGCCCGCGTCCAGCCGCCACCGCCCACTTCGACCGCGTCCGTGCCGGTCAATTCGGCGACGGCGTCGGGGAGCGCGTACCGCAGGGGCACGTTGGCTTGCAGGCTCACCCATGGCGTGCCGTCTTCAGCGGGTTGAACCTTGCCGCGCCAATGTGTTTGAACCGGAGAGAGCAGGCTCGCCGAAGCGGTGCCCTGGCCCGACGGGTCGATGGTCACGTCGATATCCCGGACGGCGACCCCTTCCGGCGCGGCGGCCGCGTACTTGCCGATCACATCGACGCGCACCACGCCGCCGACTACCTGAACCGCTGGCCAAGGAGCCTTGGATGTCTTCTTGCTGCTGGACCGTCGCGCGCCGCGTGCTCTGCGCAGGTTCTGGCGCACGACGCGGGCCCATCGGTTCAGCTCGCGCGCCTGGCCGTCGACAACGCGCGTGTGCAGGCGCGGTTGATGGACGGCGACGGTGTCCGGGCGACGCTTCCCGGCGAACGCCTTGGTCGGCGAGATGTGGGCTTCGATCCGGTCGATCGCGAACGCTTCGGTGTCATCGACGCGCAACGCCTTGAGCTTGCGAACGGTCAGGGTGCCGAACGGCGAGATGGAGACATCGCCGACCTCAACACGCAGTCCAGCGACGGCGCCGGTCGTGATCAGCTTGTCGCGCACCTTGCCGGCGGCCCACTTCGACGCGCCGAGCACGCCTGCAACGAACGCCAGGGCCAACACAAGCACGATAATCCGTACGCGTTTGTTCACGAGCCGGTGTTCTCCGTCAGGGGCTCAAAGCGGACGCGAATCGGCGCCCATGCTTCATTTGGCGTGGATATAGGCGTCGCCCGAAGCAGCGTCGATGCCGCCGCTGAGTTCGAGTGCGTCCTTGTCGTCGGGATCGTCGGTGATCCAGGTCTTGCCATCGCCATATGCGCTGGCGTCGGGCTTCGTGTAGGTGTCCTTACCGCCAATGTCCACGAAGAATCCATACGATGGGATGTGCTTGTAATTCCCGCACGAACCCGGGCCGCCGTCGTAATCGGTCGCCCAGCCGATCGATTTGTTGGTCGTGGATTCGTACTTGTCGTCGCCGCCGTTGTCGACAAACAGGCCGTGGCCGTGGCACTTGGCGGCGCCCATCGCCCGTGATTTGCCGCGGTATGTGTCGTTTCCGGACTCATCGACGACGAGCGCGCTGCTGAAGTCATGCCCGCAGCCGATGGTGCAATTGATCGGCTTGGTGTCGCCGTTGTAGGCGTCATCGCCGCCCTCGTCGAAGAGCATCCCGATGGCGAAATGAGCGGCGGCCCCCTGCGCGTAGAACAGCCCGTCATAACGATCGTTTCCGCCGCCGTCGGCGAGGATCCCGGTGCCCATCCAGTAGCCGGTGCCCTGCGTGAATGTGGAGCCGATGTAGCGGTCAGCCCCGGCTTTGTCGCGGAGCAGCGCGATTCCCCCGCTGCGGTGCGTTTTGGTCTTGTCGCGCCGGACGCCGAAAGCCGTGCCCTGGCACAGCGAGCCGTTTGCCTTCTTCGGGGTCTGCGGGGAGTCGAAGATGAGCACTTCGTCCACGACGCACTCGTACTTGTCGTCGCCGTTGCGGTCGTAGAGCAGCGCGATCGAGCTCATCCACCCGAACGCCTGCGACGACTGGAACGCGCGATAGCTGTCCTTGCCGCCGCCGTCGTGCAGGATGGCGATCCCGACGAACGCTGCGGCCTGGCTGCCGGATTCAGCGGTGTACGTGTCGTCGCCTCCATCGTCCCAGAGCACGCCGACGCCGAAGTTGGCGTATCCCTGGCTCATCCGCAGCGACCGATAGGTGTCATTGCTCGCCCCGAGGTCCACGAGCAAGCCGTATCCGAGCCGTCCGGCGCCCTGCCGATTGCGCTTGGAGAGACTCGCGGGCTGCAGCCACTCCTTGAACTTCTGGCGGCCATCGGCGTCGCCCGGGAGCATGCCTTTGGCGGGCGCGGGAGCTGCTTCGGGGTATGCGTATGTGTCGTCGCCATCCAAGTCGACCAACACCGACGCCGGGTTCTTCACGCTCGTGTTCGCGCCGGCACGGATTCGGTACGTGTCGTTGCCGCCGGTGTCCAAGACGAGCAGCAGGTCGCCCTTCAGCTTGCCGGTTGGTTCGTAGACGTCGTCGCCGCCGCCGCGAATCACCACGGTCCCGTACGGCGTCGTGAACGTGAAATCAAAGGCCTTGTCGGTCGCCGCGGAGAGCAGGTCTGTTTCATCGAGCGCCTGCAGCAACCGACCGCCGCCCTCGAACAGCTTGTCGTATCCGCTGGCCAGCACGAACACGTCCGAGTCGGCCTTGTTGTCGGGGTCGACGTAGCCTTGTTGCGGCAACCAGAGCCCGACGCCGCTGTTGAACCAGGAGTTGTAGCGCTTGGGGTGGCCGGCCTTGGCCAGGAACTCGTCGCGCAGAGGGATCGCGGCGAGCGCACCGAGCAGGATCTTGGCGGCGACCTCCTGGACGGCCTTCGGAACCGATTTGGCGGCGGCGCGGGCGGCTTTTTCGTCGAATTCCCCGCCTCCCTGGATGTGCAGCGCGCGCAACGCTTCGACCAGCGGTTCGGCGGCGTCGGGGAGGACGAACAGGCCCCCGACGTTCACCTTGACCCCGAGTCCCGCCGCAGCGTCAGCGAGCGCGCTCGTCATCGGGTGATCGGATGAGACCGCGGCGTCCGCGCCGGCGTAGAGGTTTGTTGCCCAGCACGCACCGAGCCCGGAGAGGTCGGCTTGCACCGGATGGAAGTGGGCGAGCCGCTGCGGATCCTTGCCGATGTTGCCGCCGTAGCCGTCGTAGATGGCCTTGGGGATACCGACGTCGGCGACCGTGCAGGGCTTGCGAGTTGGGCTACCGGTGGAGTCCGCGACGCGGCACTTCACGCCTGACAGGAGCTTGCCGTAGAGATCGTCCGCGCCCGCTTTCCGGGGGCACTTGTTCGGGCGGTGGGGGACGAACGCCTGGGATTTGGGCCACGGTTTGGCCGGCGCGGGAGCTGTGCCGGCGTCCGATGCTTTCGTGGTGTCAGCGGCGGCGATGTCGGTCGAACCGGCGGCGTCTGCGGGCCCGATGTCGGCGATCGCGTCGGACTCGGCGTCTGCGGCCGGACTCGCCGGTTCCGCGTCATCGCTGCACGCCGGCATGGACGACAGCGCCAATGCGCAGAGGAGGCGGGCAGTAACGGCGTGGCGGCGGGACATCGGCGCGCAATACTACCAGCGCACCCAGCGGGGAAACAGTGTGGTGCGGCCTGCAGAGAACAGACTGCTAGCAGACTGCGTCGTAAATCGTGTCGGTCATCGTGGGGGACGTAAGTGCAGTCTGCCGCGCGGAGCGCGAATTTGGGGTGAGGCCGGAAAAATGACACTTTTTTCGGCCGAGGGGGCTGTTTCAGCCCCCTTGCAAACAACGAGCACCTGCGCCGAGGCGAAGCTTTGGCGCAGTCTGCTACGGCGTCAGAACTTCCCGTCCGATAGCGCCTGCGACCACCTGGTCGACGTCAAAACGCAGCGGCAGCGCCTTGTTTCCGAGCCACATCGCGGCCTGGTCGCTGAAATAGTCGCTGTCCGTGAGCGCCGACTGGCCACCGGGCACGATGTTGTAGCCGTCGACCTGCGGCTTGCCGTCCTTCTTCGTCATCGCGATGACCATCCGGAACACCGGACCTGAGCCGTAGTGCCACTTCGTCGTGCTCGTCCCGCCGGCCGCATCGACCGCAAACGGGTCGCCGTGCCGCGGGAACCACTTCAGGCTCTTGCGCGGGTCTTTCTTGTCGAGCTTGGTCTTGCCCATCAGCGGCAGCGTCTCGGTCGTGATGGCGAACTGGTCCGTCAGCGCACTCAGCCCCTCGGCCGCGCTGAAGAAGTCGGCGATTGTCGACTCGAATTTCACGAGGTGACGCAGCCCCCACAGCCACTTGCTCATGTCTGCGGTCCCAAAGCCACCCGACCCGGGCGGATCCGCCGGCGGCGCGGAGCGGAGGTGTTTGAGCGTGTCGACGAGCGCCTTCAACGCGAGCTCTTCGGCGGTCTCGACCTGCGCGGTGCCGAGCACGTCAAAGAAGATGCTCTGCCCGGTCTTGTCGTACCAGCTCGTCAGCTTTCCGGGGTTTTTCGGGCCGATCCCGTTGACCAGCCGCTGCAGCGCATTGGCCCGAGAAACACCGCCCGAGAACCGCCACACACCGGGCATGGGCTCGTCCTGGAACACGCTGTCTTCGAATCGTCGGTACCAAGCCTGCAGGATCGTCGTGGCGACGGCGGCCTCCCGGTCGGCGGCATCGGGCTTGTGATAGAACGTCTCGACGCCTGAACGCGCCGCGTAATCGAGCTTTTCCCAGCCAGCGAGCCGTTTGACGGCGTCCGCCACTCCGACCGCCGTCGCCTCTTCGTAGAGCTTGACCACGCGGGCTTCGTCGACCGATTTGTCGTTGTCGTTTTCGCTCAGCGCCTTGGCGTCGTTGACGACTTTCACCAGCCATTTCGAGTAGATCGTGCCGAGCGTCGATTTCACGTCGGCCTGCAGCTGCACCATGTCGTCGACCGTCGCGCCCTTCTTGGCGTAGTGGTCGAGTCGATCCGCGATGCGCTGGGCGCGATAGCTATACATCCACGGTCCGCCCACGTACCACTTGTCGTTGGTCAGCGAATTGTCGTGGGTGATGTCGCCGATATCGTTGTTGGCGGTGACGACGTAGTTCTGCTTGGGGTTGAGCGCCTGCGGATACTCGTCGAACGGCACGACGCACTTGCTCGCATCCGTCTTGCCGGGCCCCTCATCGACCTTTCCGTCTTTGATCGGCACAGTGAAGCCGCCGTACTTCGTTCCGTCGAGCAACGAGCTGGGGTCCGCGCCTTCTTGCCAGCTTCCATCGGCCTTGCGCGGCAGGTTCTTGCGACATGGCACGGCCTGGTAGCCGCTGTAGAACGTGGACCCATCGGCATCTGCCGCGACGATGTTTTGCGAGTACGCGACCAGGTGTTTCATCGCCTGCCGCAGCTCGCTCACGTCCTTGCTGTGCCCGAATCCGTCGAGCGCCAGCAGCATGTTGCCCTCGTCCAACCCTGTGTAATCAAAGCTGAAAGCGGTGATTTTGCCGTCCTTGTTCGTGTCGCCGGGGATGATGAACTTGCCGCCGAGGTTGACGACCGTCTCGCCCTTTTCCGGCTTGTGTCCCTTCTTGACCTTCTTGCCTTCGATCTCGGTGATCCAGCGACCGTCGAACGTGACGTAGCGCTGCCATTTCTCGGTGCCGCCCTTGCTCGGCAGGATCACCGACTTCAGCTCGGCGACCTTGAACGACTCCTCCTTCGCCGCGACGTCCTTCCACGCGCCCTTGAACCGGGTCCTGGCCGGCGCGCCGTTGGCGTCGAGCTGCAGCTCCTCGGCGTACCAATCGGTGATGTCGCCAAACAGCTGGGTCTGGCACCACGCGACGAATCCGTTGGTGCCGACGGCCATGATCGGGACACCCGGCACGACAAGTCCGACCTGGTGCGTGTCGCCGCCTCCGATCACCGCAGTGTCGAGGCCGAGCTGGTAGAAATAGCTGGGAATCGTCAGCGGCAGGTGGCCGTCTCCAGCGAGCACGCCCTTGCCGTCCTTCGACGCGGTCTTTCCGACGGCCCAGGCGTTGCTGCCAAAGCCCTTTTCGTGGTCGCGGCCGATGCGTTTTTGAAAGCGCAGGACCCGTTCATTGAAGCTCTTGAGCAGCGCGGCAGGCACCCGCAGAGCCCATGTTTGCGAGGATCCAGCGAAGTCACCCTCGGACGACCCCGACTTTCCGGGCTTGGACGAGGATCCGCCTGCTCCGGGTCCCTTTGGATCGGCGTTTGGCGGGGGCGGCGGCGCTTTTCCGTCCGCCGTCTCGGTCTTCCAGCCGTGCGCCGAAGAGAACTTCGTGGCGGGCGCGATGTGTTTGTAGAGGTCTTCGATGGCCCCCTTCTTTCGCAGCGCCTCGTGCGCCTTGCCCTTGAACCAGTTGGCGACGCCCTTGGCCGAGTGACCGCGACCGATATCCCCGGTCTCGAACCCGAGCTGGTAGACGAGCACCGCCGCAAATCCCGCGACATCGCGCCGCTCGAACTTGCGCATCAGGTCCTTGGGCTTTTGGCTGAGCAGCGGCGCGAGCAGGTTGATTTCCGAGGGCAGCGGCAGCTTCTTGGCGAGCGCCAGGTCCACGTACGCGTTGATGCCCCTGGCGAACGCGTCGAACGTCACTTTTTGCTCCTCAGTCATCACTTTGAGCAGCGTTGCGGCGACGTGCGTCATCCCGAAAGCGCGCGATTCGTAGTCGCTGCCCAGCCCCTCTTCGCCGAGGTATTCGCTGATGCGTCCCTGGCCGAGCAACGACCCCAACAGGACAAAGAAGTAGCGGTCGCGGGCGACGATGAATCCCTGCGCAAACGCAAGATCGTGGCTGTCGCCTGCGTAGATGTGCGGCACGCTGCCCTCGGTGCGGATCACCTGCACCGGCGCGTGAAGTCCCTTGAGCTTCCAGTCGTTGGTCTTCTTGACCCCGGTGAGCTTGGCGTGAGCGGCCTTGTTCGCGATGGGCTTGGTGCCCACGGTGTCGCCTGTCTGGGCCGCGTCGCCTGCCGCGACGTCTCCGCCACCGGCATCGGATACCGCGTCGGCGCCATCGTCCTTCTTGCCGTCGTCATCGTCGTCGGAGCAGCCGATCGCGAATGCCGTGATAAAAACGGCCGCGACGACGGTGATCCAACGTCGCTCCTGGTTGCCATAAGTGCGCATGGGCGCCTCCTGCCCGTTCGAGCCGAACAAACTACTCTGGATTCAAGCGCGCGGACGCTATCACTGGACGACGGTCACCGCAGCCCCTGATTGCAGCCATCCGGGGCCGCCATGGATCGCGTTCATACCGTAGTAGACAGCGCCGTCTTCTCCGCGCCGAATCGTCGCCATCGCCTTGACGGTCACCTTGTCGGGCGTGCCCGAGTCCGGATCGACGCCGGGCACCGAACACCGCTCGCATGGCTTGACCAGGTCCAGGACGACATCGTTGACGACGATCCGTTGCCAGCCGTCTTCCGCATGGGCACCGCAGCCCGAAAGCACGACGTTCGCGCGAAAACGGCGCGCATCGACGGGCGCCGCCAGATGATTGTTGAGGGATCCAACGGCCGCCGCAGACAGCACCAACAACGGGAACCCGTCGGCGAACCCCGTGTGGCGATCCGGGGGCGAAAACGTGGGATCGAGGGGGCGCGGCGCCGTCGCGTCGAAGTGAATCAGGCGCACGGGGGCTTGGAGCGCATCGGACATCCACGCGGCCGCCTGGTCGCCGCCATCGCGTCCACGAACACGGTCGTGCCAGACAACGCTGTCGATCGTCGCCGCGCCAGGCCCGGGAAAAGCGACGTCGAGATCGTGGCGGCGGCCGTTTCGATCCCTCAGCCGTAGCCCGTCCGGGCGCACGACCGGCGCGACCATCGCCATCACCGGATGGGTGCGCTGCGTGACCATCGCGCCGCTGCCGGCCGCCACGACCATCCATCGTCGGTCGCCGACAGCGCCAAGGTCGTCCAGCTCGATGCGCTCGACACGCACGGCAGCGCACGACTTAATCGGGTGAATCCAGAGCGACTCGATACGGATCGTCATGGCTCAGCTCCAGGCCGGCGAACGGCTGCCCATCCTTGCGTTTTGCCTCGCATTTCGGAAGCCTCCGCGCCGCCCTGCCAACGCCGTCCCG
>Ga0114932_10005423_pt1 | contig 11332 bp, 9 predicted proteins | sample 2SBtaG_2_FD_87286 | JGI IMG/M metagenome (GOLD analysis project Ga0114932, IMG submission 87286) | Deep subsurface microbial communities from Kolumbo volcano to uncover new lineages of life (NeLLi) - 2SBTROV12_ACTIVE470 metaG | ecosystem: Environmental > Aquatic > Marine > Volcanic ... | reverse complement strand
GCCGAAGACGTGCCCCGGCGGCAGCTTTCACAATGGCAGTGACCAGTCCAGTTTTCGCGGCCCGTGTATTCAAACGAGGTGGCACCGCACAGGCAGTGGCCGGTTCTGCGATCGTTCATGTGTCAAAACCTCCAATTCACACGGTCATCCTGCACCGTGGCGACCCAAAAGGATCACCATCGCCCCGGCGACACTAAGGCCAACACCGACCACATCAAACACGTCCGGGTGCATACCGTCGACTTTCCACAACCAGACCAATGATGCCAGAATATATATCCCGCCATAGGCCGCATAGGTGCGTCCGGCGGCGTCTGTGCCGATTCGGGTCAAAAGATAGGTAAAGACCAGCAAGGCACCCACACCGCCCAGCAGCCAAAGCGGCGATTTTCCCAGCCTGACAACGGCCCAGACGGCGTAGCTGCCGACAAGTTCAAAAAACGCCGCTGCGAGATACAGCAGAATATTCGCCGCCAAACCGTTAAGCATCATGGGTTTGGGTGGCGGCATCGAACGGCAGACCGGCCTCGCGCCAAGCCCGTTTGCCGCCGGAAAATTCGTGCACATCGCTGTAGCCAAGTGACACCAGTCGCCCCGCTGAAAGCCCGGCGCGTTTGCAATTCACGCTGGCGCAGTAAACCACAATGGTTTGCTGTTTGTCGGGCAACAATTCCGGGGCGCGGGGCAGGATGTCATCTGACATGATGTTGATGGCACCGGGCAGATGTTCCTTGGCAAACGCCGTTGGCGGCAGGGTGTCAACCAACACGAACGCTTTCTTGCTGCGTTGCCAGTGGATCAGGGTTACCTCGTCGATGATGTTCATGGCGGCCTCTTTGCGCGGCGTCAGTCGAACATAGAACCAACACGCGCCGCTGCAAGTGGACGTGCCGGGAAAGTGATACGCCTGGGGCACTGGTCGAATGGTCCGGTTACGCATGACATTTCGTGCGCGATGCAGCGGAAGATCATGCCAAATCCGGCCGGGGACATTGCCTTGCCCTTGCCGATATGCACGTTGATCGGGCCCGTGTGACCGGTCGTGTTCGCCATGATCCTGTCGCGGCGCCAAAATCGCTACTTGGAACCGAGAAATTGTGGTAACCTTGTTGGCAGGTGCATCCGGCGACATGCGCCGAAACCGGGGGGTTCAGACATGCGAATGGTGTATTTTGGCAAGGCAATTTTGCTGGTTGGGCTGCTCGCCGTCGTCGGGCCATTACCAATTTCCGCACAGACCAAGATTACCGAACCGCCAAGATACCAATCCGCGTATGATGATTTCGAGGCCCTGATCGGCGAGGGCACGACACCGCGTCCGGCCCAGCAATTCTCGGCCGAGAATCTGCGCCTGTTGCGCGAATTACAAAGCCGCGTGGGTGAACTGATGCTGGAAAACTGGGCCAAAAAGCCGCGCAACTATAAGCGCCATGATCGCCTGCGACGCATGAACGACGCCCTGAACCGCCAAATCGCGATCGTTCACGCAGGTGTTTCCGAACACAAGGAAACCCCGCTGAAGTCGGAATCGGGACCGGTCGCGCCGGGTTTCGTGGTCGCGGACGAAATACTGGATTTTGGCATATCCGAAACCCCGAACGCCGCGTTGCGCCCGCAGGGCCTGATCGAGATAGATCTGCGGCGTCTCAGAACCGAGATGGCCGAACATTTGGAAAACCAAAACGAAAGCGAGGAATGGTACGCGGAATATCGCCGTCTCGCCGAGGAAATGACCCTGAAACAAACCGAGCTTGCGCTGGAAGCCGGCGACATGACCAACGAGAACCGCCGCGACCTGCAGGGCGTATTCGCGGGGTTTGACCAAATTCGCGACCTGTTGGCAATCCGCGATGATCTGGCCGCAAGTGCGCAGCAGAACCGGCGGGATATTCTGGCGCTGGTCTCGACCACGACCGGCCCGGAAGGGCGCAATCTTTTATCGTCCGCAATCAACCAAGCCACGGTGGCCTATGACAGGGCATCGCAGGAAGTTACCCGCGAGATCAACCGCATCTCGCGCGAGGAAATCGACCCGATCATGAACCGCGTACTGGAAGACCGGATCAGGCGGGGCACGGATGCGGTCAATGCGCTGATCCGGGCGCGGTCGGGGCCTGACGCGCCGTTGTTTCGCGTCGGCAATCCGTCATTTCGCACCACGCGCGACGATATTTACTTGCGATTGAGGATCAAAAACCTGGCCTATAGCACAATCGGCGGCAATTGGAGCGAGCGATAAGTCGCCCGCGTCTTTCCCGGGCGGACGCCGCGGATTATTGTCTATTTTGTGCCCTGCATGGGCTGCAATGCCCATGCAGACAGCAGGTCTCGCGCGGACTTCGCGATGGCAAGCCGAACCTTTTCTTCCTTGATCGCCTGTTTCAATCCGCCTGATTTGTCTTTCCGGGATTTCTGTTCCAGCCGAAAAATGGAATCTTTCAGCAATTTGATAAATTTGCGGTTCTTCTTGCGTTCGTCGGCGATGTATTTCGCCCGTTTCTTGTGTTTTTGGAGCTTTCCGAGATCGCGGATCCACTTTTTCACCAACCGCCGGTTGTCCTGCGCCGCGTACAGTAGCTGCGCGCTGAAGCTGCGGGAAAAACCCGTGATCTTGATTTCTTCGGTACGCTTGTCGATCACGGCAAGAAACAGTTGATTCAATCGATATTTCGACAGGTCGCGAAACGCGGATTGCGTGAACTTGTTGACCTTTCGCGCCGGTTTTTTCTTGGGCGCGGAAAGATGGGTATCGGGAGCGCCATCTGCCAGCACAAATGCCGAGGGCGCGTGTATCGCGACCGGGGCGATGAAACCGAAGGCTCCTGTCAGCAAGCCGACAAGAAGCAACCTGAATGTGGTACCGGACGAAATTTTCATGTTACGCGGTCCCTCACTGCAAACCCAAAGCAACGGCACGGGCAAACACGCGCCCGGCGTTCACATCATGGCGCTATCCGGTGATGGAGTCGAGCCGCGCCCGGGCCGAGTTGGATTTCGGCACCCACAATCCGCGCTCGATCGCCTCGGCCAGACGTTCCGCGATTTCTTTGAGGGCCGGGGCGTTGTTGTCCTCGATGAACTGTCGCGTGTCGTCGTCTTCCAGAAACGCCGCGTGCACCAGATCGAAATGGTGGTTCTTGACGGCGCCGGTGGTGGCGGCAAAGGCGAACAGGTAATCCACCGTCGCGGCAATCTCGAACGCCCCTTTATAGCCGTGGCGTTTGACACCATCGATCCATTTGGGGTTGACGACGCGGGATCGGACCACGCGACCGATTTCATCGTCCAGCGTGCGGATCAGGGGCCGCTCGGGGCGGGAATGGTCGTTGTGATAGACCGGACGGTCCCGCCCCTGCAGGGTGCTGACCGCCGCCGCGGCGCCGCCTTCGAACTGGTAGTAATCGTCGCTGTCCAGCAGGTCGTGCTCGCGGTTGTCCTGGTTTTGCACCACCGCCTCGACCTGACCAAGCCGGGTTTCCAGCGACTCTCGCGCCGCGATCCCTTCGGATTTGCCGCCATAGGCATAGCTTCCCCATTCCAGATATGCATCGGCGAAATCGGCTTTGTTTGTCCATAAGCGTTCGTCGATCAACGCCTGCAATCCCGCGCCATAAGCGCCGGGTTTGGAACCGAAAACCCGGTGCTGGCCGTCTGCGCCTTCGGTTCTGGCCCGCGCGGCGGCCGGGTTCATGTCGGCGGGTTCGTCCAGCGCCATCACCGCGCGCGCCGCGCTGTCCACCAGATCGATCTGCTGCGGAAAGGCGTCGCGAAAGAACCCCGAAATGCGCAGCGTGACATCGACGCGCGGCCGATCCAGGGTCGAAATTGGCAGGATTTCGAACCCCGTAACGCGCCGATTGGCGCTGTCCCATTGCGGTTTCACGCCCATCAGTGCCAATGCCTGCGCGATGTCGTCGCCGCCGGTGCGCATGTTTGCCGTACCCCATGCGGTAAGCAACATGGCGCGTGGCCAATCGCCCTGGTCCTGAAGATGCTTTTCGATCAAAAGGTTCGCCGACTTCCAGCCCAGTTTCCACGCCGTCGGTGTCGGAATGGCGCGACTGTCCACCGAAAAGAAATTCCGACCGGTTGGCAACACGTCCAGCCGCCCGCGCGTCGGCGCGCCCGAAGGCGCGGGGGGGACAAATGCGCCGGCAAGTGCGGTCAGGAAGTTCGCGTCCTCGTTTGGACCACAGCGCCGGACGCGGGGGCGGACATCGGCGGTGATCCCGCCCAGAACGGCATTGGTCTGCGGCCAGTCCTCGGCTTTTTGCCCGCCGATCAGCGCCGCGGCCAGCAATTCGAGCCGTTCGACGGTATCGCCGTGCGAGCGCCAGCGATCATCGCTGACGGACACAAGCGCCGCCGGTCTGGGCCCCGGCCAAGGCGCGGCCATGTCGCAATCCAGCGGGTCGAAATCCAGTTCCAGATCGCGGGCCAATGCGCGGGGAAGGGACGCATCGGCCCCGCGTCCATCGCCACGGGGAATGCGGGTCAGAGCCTGTACGAGGTCGCGTTCCAGCCTGCCCTCGGGTGACTGCCCGAATATGTGCAGCCCGTCGCGAATCTGGGCCTCTTTCAGATCACACAGCCATGCATCAAGTTTGGCGAGGTCCGACGTTTCGTCGTTGCCCTGCATTCCGACATCTTCGGCGATACCCGTGGACGAGGTCAGGGCCAGAATCTCGCGGCGCAAATGTTCGATGCGGCGCGGATCCAGACCCGACGCATCGTAGTATTCATCGACCAGCGCCTCGAGGTCGCGCAGCGGGCCGTAGCTTTCGGCGCGGGTCAGGGGCGGGGTCAGATGGTCGATGATCACTGCCTGCGCGCGGCGCTTGGCCTGGGTGCCCTCGCCGGGGTCGTTGACGATGAAAGGATATATGTGCGGTGTGGGACCAAGGACCACCTCGGGGAAACATGCCTGACCAAGGGCCACCGACTTGCCGGGCAACCATTCCAGATTTCCGTGCTTGCCCATATGAACGATTGCCTGCGTCCCGAATTGCCGCCGCAGCCAGAAATAGAAGGCCAGGTAATGGTGCGGCGGAACCAGATCGGGTGAATGGTAGCTGTCCTTGGGATCGATATTGTAGCCGCGCGCCGGTTGAATGCCGACCACGATGTTGCCGTATTGAAGGATCGACAGCGCGAAGCGCCCTTCGGCCTTTGCCTTGGGCGAGGATATTTGTGCCACAAAGAAGGGGTCCTGCACTGGGTCGCCCCAGCGTTGTTCGATTTTCTGGCGGACGGGCCACGCAAGCTGATCATAGCCGGCGTGATAATCCGCCAGGCTCAGGTGCTGACCGCCCGTTCTGGCGGCGCGATCCGTCAGCCAGTTGGTCGGGCCGGACAGGATCGACCGCATGAGCGCGTCGCTGTCGGGCGGAAGGTCGGTCACCCGGTAACCGGCCTTGGCGAGCAGGTTCAATCCATGCACAATCGATGCCGGCGTATCCAGACCGACGCCGTTCGCCAGCCGACCGTCCTTGTTCGGGTAATTGGCCAAAACCAGCGCGATCCGGCGGTCCGGGGCCGCCGTTTCGCGCAGACGGCACCAGTTCGCGGCAAGATCGGCGACGAATTCGACGCGGTCGCCCCGGGCGCGGTAGGCGGCGATCGGGCATTGGGTGGCGTCGTCAAAAAACGCCTCGGCCTTGAAGGAAACCGCCCGGCTCAGAACGCGCCCGTCAACCTCGGGCAGGGCGACGTTCATCGCGATATCGCGGGCAGGCAGGCCGGCGGCGCTGGATTCCCACGCGGTTTCGGAACTCCCGGAAAGCACGACCTGAAGAACGGTTGCCGCATTCGCCGCTTTCATCGCCAGCGGGTTGACCGCACCGTTTTCGCCCTGATGCGGCGAGCCGACCGCGAAACTGGTGGCATTCAGGATCACCGAAGGCGGGGCCGCCTCGAACAACCGCGCAAGCGTTGCGACGGATACCGGGTCTTTCAGCGACGCGACAAATACCGGCATGGGATTGAGTCCGCGTTTCAGCAGCGATTTCACCAGCCGGTTGACCGGGTGCAAACCCGCCCCCTGCAAGAGCGCGCGATAGAAGATCAGCGGCACCACCGCGGCACCGGTGGTCCAGTTCGCGCGGATCGCGTCAAGATCGGAAATCCCGGTGCCGGGCCAATATACGCCCGCGCGCAGCAGTGGCCGTGCTGTTGGCGGTTTCCCGCAACCATCCAGCATCGCCTTGCCATAGCGCAGGAAGTTGCCCGCGTTTTCGGGCCCGCCTTCGACCATATAGGACCACAGCGCCTCCCAATCCCGGCGCGAGATCGTGGAGAGGCGGAACAGTGCCTCGTCTGGTTTGTCGTCACCCGGCAACGCGGCAAAGGGGATGCCGGCTTGCCCGAGCTCGATCGCATAGCGCTCCAGCCCGTATTTCCAGTATCCGGTCCCCCCCAGCACCCGTGCGATGACCAGCCCAGATCGGCGGGCGCAGTTTTCAATATGCAGATCGACCGACATCGGATGCTGTAGATGGGCCATGTTCATCAGCCGCAGCGACGGTGCCGGGGTATCCAGTTCGGCGCGGGCTTCGGAAAGCGCGGCAAGTTCGGTGTCCGCCGCCGAAATGAAAACCAGATCGGCCGGGGACTGCCCCGGATCGACGGGTTCGGTTCCGTCGTCTATTGCGCCCGGTTGTGCGGCTAGCAGGTGCATCAGCGGCAGCGTTTCACAGCGCTTTTTCCATGAAAAGGCTGATCGGGTCCGGCAGATAATCGCCAAAGGGACCGCACAATTCAAACCCGTGCGATGCGTATAATTTATGCGAAGCGGTCAGCGTGTTGCCGGTTTCCAGCCGCAGACGGGGCAGGGCGTTGGCGCGCGCCTCGGTCTCGATCCGGTCCAGCAGCAGCGAGCCAAGCCTTGCCCCGCGTTTCGCCGGATCGACGAACATTGATTTCACCTCGCCATACCCGGCCATGATCGCCAGCGCCGCGCAACCGGCGGCCTCGCCGTTCAGATGCGCCACAAAAAAGCGGATATTGGGCAGGCACAATTCATCCAAAGACAGGTAATGGTTGGATTCCGCCGGGAACGACGCCTGCATCAGCGCGTGGCTGGCCGCCAGCAATGCACGCGGACCCTCGTTGCGGGGGTCGCCGTACCGGATTTCGACCTTTGCCATCACGTTTAGCCCAGCGCCGCCACGATCGCCGCCCGGTCAAGCCCGGCCTCGCCGATGACGACCAGTCGGGTCTCGCGGGCTTCACTGCCACCAAAGGGCCGGTCGAAATAGCTGTCGATCCGTGGGCCGACCGCCTGAATGGCCAGCCGCATGGGCTTGCCGGCGACGGCGGCAAACCCCTTTAGCCGCAATATGTCGTAACGGCGGACCACATCGGCGATTCTGGCGGCGAATGCATTCGCGTCCTCGATTTCCGGCCGGGTGATGACAAAGCTCTCAAACTCGTCATGGTCGTGGTCATGCACTTCCGGGCCGCCATCGCCGGCGGCGTGATGGTGGTGATGCACTTCGTGCCGTGCATCCAGATCAGATTCAGCGGCCGACCTGCGGCCCAGCACCACCTCGCCCGGCAATGCCCCCATCGAAGTCCGGACCACCTGCACCCCGGCGCGGCTTTCGGCCCGCAACCCTGCAACCAGACGGTCGGCTTCGGCCCGCTGCAACAGATCGGATTTGTTGACCACAATCATGTCGGCACAGGCAATCTGGTCCTCGAACAGCTCGGACAGAGGCGTTTCATGGTCGAGGTTTTCATCCTGTTTCCGCTGCGCATCAAGCGCGTCGATATCATGGGCGAACCTGCCTTCGGCGACGGCCTTGCCGTCCACGACCGTCACCACACCATCGACGGTGACCCGTGTGCTGATTTCGGGCCAGTTGAACGCCCGGATCAGCGGCTGTGGCAGGGCCAGCCCCGAGGTTTCTATAACGATGTGATCGGGTTTCTGATCACGACCCAGCAGGTTTTGCATCGTCGGAATGAAATCCTCGGCCACGGTGCAGCAGATGCAGCCGTTCGACAGTTCCACGATATCGTCGTCCGAGCATGTGGCGTCGCCACAACCCTTCAGGATTTCGCCGTCGACGCCAAGATCGCCGAATTCGTTGATGATCAGCGCAATGCGCCGGCCATCGGCGTTTTGCAGCATGTGGCGGATCAGCGTGGTCTTGCCGGCCCCAAGAAAGCCGGTGACGATCGTTGCCGGAATTTTTTCAGCCATGGTCGGTTCTTTCCCGTTGGCGCTGTTGCATTCACGCGGTTTCCGCAGAATTTTCCTGCTGCCAGAAATAGGCAGCCCCGACGCCCAGAACAACCCAGGCAATGAGCCCCGTGCCCAGCGCCCTCGTCGCATAAAGCGCGGCAAGTTCCGGCGGGGCGGGGCCCGTGAAACTGGTTGGCTGCGGCGCACCGATCAGGTGCGGTGCGAGCGCTGCCACCGCGCCCAGTGCCCACAATCCGCGATTGTTCCCAAAGGCGATCAACCACAATCCGACCGCCGTCAGCAGCAACGTGGCCAGCCACCAGATCTGTCGGTCCACAAGATCGGCGCCGGCGTTTCCCGGCAATTCCGGTGCAAGACCCAAGGCAGGCGCAAACTGCGCCGCCGCAAATCCCGCCAGCCCCCAGAGCCATCCGCTGCGTTTCGCAATCGCGATGCCGCGGGTTTCGGTGAAAGCAAAAACCGCCATCAGAACCAACGCGTAACCGACATAGGTGAAGACCGAAAACACGAGGCTGAAACTGTTGCGGACCCAACCGCCGCCGGCGCCGGTACTTGCGGAATGGTCGTGACCGGCGTGATCGTGTTCGGCAGACGCGTCATTGCCGGAATGCACGGCCTGACCGGATTCATAAAGTTCGGCCTCCAGCAGGATCGGCTGAACAAACGCAAATTGCAGCAGGGCGGCGACCAGCCCCGCGGCAACGCCAGCGAACAGGGCGCTGACAACCAGTTTTTTCAGCACAGGTTCAGTGGCAGGGAAAACCGGCCGCATGGCGCACATCGTGTGCGGCGTCATGCAGGGTCGAGGATTGCGCGTGACCGGCGATGAAAACCATGCCTGCGCCCAGCAAGGCGACAAAAGCGATGGTCAGCAGGTCGGTATTCGCGGCGGTGGCAGTTCTGATTGCGGTTGCCATTCTATAAGTCCTTTCCCGTCACACCCGACGGATTTCGTTGTCCTTTTGCGCCGGGCTGGTCTCCTGACTTGCGGGTCGAAGCGCTTCGTCGGCCTTCCCGGGCCATTGGCCCAGTGGCGGTTCGACGGGCGCTCGCCGCATACAGTCGCGGGGGCGGTTGTGGCTTCGGGCCCCGAGATTTGGTCGGCCCTGTCCACATTCCCATTTCATCCCCGGACGCTTGGCGTCATGACGGGGAACCTTGCGCCGCCATTTGGCTGAGAATTTACGGGGCGGTCAAGGAGATTTCCGACGCATCGGCGATTATTTGAGGCAGTTTGCGCGGATTCCATCGTTTCACCCAAAGCCATACCATCGCCGTAGCAGATCAAGCGCCCCGCTACATGTTGCAATATCTTGTGGAAAAGCAGCGAAAAGCTGCCACATCGTGGGGAATTGGGTTGACTTGAACCGGTGTGACCCGAAACTCTGTCGCGAAGAACGGAATCAGTTGCGGGCGTCACTAGGTGCAATTCCAGAAACTCAGACTGACCGGCTTCAAAAGCTTCGTCGATCCGACCGATCTGATCATCGCTGATGGTCTGACGGGCGTGGTCGGGCCCAATGGCTGCGGGAAATCCAACCTGCTGGAGGCGCTGCGCTGGGTCATGGGCGAAAACCGTCCGACCGCGATGCGGGGCGGTGGCATGGATGATGTGATCTTTGCCGGTGCCGCCACGCGACCGGCCCGAAATTTTGCCGAGGTGGCGCTGCTGCTGGACAATTCGGACCGTACGGCGCCTCCGGGGTTCAACGACAGCCAGCAACTGGAGATCATTCGCCGCATCACCCGCGATGTCGGTTCCGCCTTCAAGACCAACGGCCGGGATGTGCGCGCGCGTGACGTTCAGATGCTGTTCGCCGATGCCTCGACCGGGGCGCATTCCCCGGCGCTGGTCCGGCAAGGGCAGATTTCGGAACTGATCAACGCCAAACCCAAGGCCCGGCGGCGCATTCTGGAGGAAGCGGCGGGGATCTCCGGCCTTTACCAGCGCCGCCACGAGGCCGAGCTGAAACTGAACGCCGCCGAGTCGAATCTGACCCGGATCGAGGACGTTCTGGAGCAATTGCAAAGCCAGCTCAACGCGCTGGCGCGGCAGGCTCGTCAGGCCGCGCGCTATCGGCAGATCGGCGAGGAACTGCGCCAGTCCGAAGGGCTTTTGCTGTACCGGCGCTGGCGCGAGGCCGATCTGGCCGCGGCGGTGGCGCAGGCCGAACTGACCCGGTTGACCGGTGAAACCGCCGAGGCGCAGATTGCGGAAACAAAGGCCGGCGTGAAGCGGGCGGAATGCGACGAAACCCTTCCACCGCTGCGCGAAGAAGAGGCGATTGCGGGCGCGGTCCTGCAACGCCTTCTGGTCGAAAGCGATTCGCTGTCTGAACGGGAATCCCGCGCGGTTGCCGCCATCGGGTCGCTGGAAGCGCGGATCGACCAACTGGCGCACGATCTGGCGCGGGAAAGCGGCCTGAACCGCGATGCCGAAGAAACCATCGAGCGGCTTGAATGGGAAAAATCAGCGCTCCAAAAAGCGGCGCAGGGCCATGACGAAAGGCTTCAGGCGGCCAGCGATGCGGCCGGTGCCGCAAGTGCCTCGCTCAACGAATCCGAAGCCCGGATGGGCCAGATGACCGAGGATGTCGCGCGCTTGTCTGCCCGCCATCAATCGGCGCAACGGCTGCTGGCCGATGGCCGGGCGACCCTGGCCAGAAACGAGGCCGAGGCCAGCAGGGCGACGGAACGCGTACGCGAATCCGAAACCGGATTGCACACGCTGAAAGCGCGGTTCGACACTGCGGGAACCGCATTGGAAGCCGCCGAAACCGAAGCCCGGCGCGCCGAGCAGGCGCTGGTCGGGGCCGAGGCCGCGCGCAGTGCGAAACAGAGCGACGAAGCCGAGGCCCGCGGCGAACGGTCCCGCGCCGAAGGCGAGGCCAACGCGCTTGGGGCCGAAGTGCAGGGGTTGAGCCGTCTGCTGAGCCGCGAAGACGGGGCGGCGGATCAACTGCTCGACCAATTGCGGGTTGCGCAAGGCTACGAAGCTGCCCTTGGCGCGGCGCTGGCCGATGACCTGCGGGTGCCGGCCATCGATCGGCCGGGCATGTCCGGTTGGGCGCAATTGCAGGCCTACGAGGTCACGCAAACCCTGCCGGCCGATGCGGTCTGCCT
>Ga0114932_10005421_pt1 | contig 11333 bp, 11 predicted proteins | sample 2SBtaG_2_FD_87286 | JGI IMG/M metagenome (GOLD analysis project Ga0114932, IMG submission 87286) | Deep subsurface microbial communities from Kolumbo volcano to uncover new lineages of life (NeLLi) - 2SBTROV12_ACTIVE470 metaG | ecosystem: Environmental > Aquatic > Marine > Volcanic ... | reverse complement strand
ATTTCAGAAAATTTCATTTCTTCCTCGCTAACTCGGATAAAATCTTCACCTACCGAAACCTACGGACCTTCTTTTCTCAATAAATTGTTGATGATAATCTTCAGCCATCCAGTAGTCCCCAACTTCTTCTATAGTTGTAGCGATGACCCTGGTAGCGTTTTGAGAGGCCTGCAACTGATCCTTTGATTCCTGAGCAATTTTCCTTTGGATCTCATCATGAACAAAGATTACAGTTCTATACTGGCTCCCGACGTCCGGACCCTGTCTATTTACTTGCGTGGGATCATGACTGGCCCAAAAGGTATTCAGCAAAGATTCATACGTAATGACTTCTGGATCAAAAATTATCCTTACAACCTCCACATGCCCTGTATTTCCGCCACAAACGTCCTCGTAAGTTGGATTGATTGAATGACCGCCTGAATATCCCACAGACGTCTCTCTAACCCCCTCCAATTGACGAAACGCGGCCTCCACCCCCCAAAAACAGCCAGCACCAAATGTAGCCTGTTCCATGCTTACTCCGTTTCCTTTTTCTCAGACAAGATATACAATTAACGACACACAACTTTTGCCTGCTAGACTTCCATGAAACAAGTCAAAAATCAGGGGACCGGGCAAACCGCAATAATTTCCTGCCACTATGCCGGAGGACTTAATGTCTAATAAAATTGAGAATCGCCTTAGGGAACTAAGTATTGTTCTACCACAGCCAGCGAATCCTGCCGCCAACTACGTTCCATACGTGGTAAGTGGAAACTTAGTCTTCATAGCTGGCCAAATACCCTTTTGGAATGGAGATATTCTGCATATTGGAAAAGTCGGTGTCGAATTTGACGTAGAAGATGCTATTAAATCGGCGAAAGTCTGCGGCCTTAACATCATTGCTCAACTAAAAGAAGCTTGTGGCGGCAACCTTGATCGTGTGGTCAGGTGCGTTAAAATTGGAGTGTTTGTCAATTGTGTGGATGGGTTTACCCAACAACCACAAGTAGCAAATGGCGTTTCCGATCTCATGGTCCAGGTTTTTGGAGAGGCTGGACGCCACGCGCGGTTTGCTGTTGGAACAAACGCTCTACCTCGAAATGTGGCAACAGAAGCCGACGCTGTATTTGAGATAAAATAATCACGCCTAATTTGAAGGACAAAATCCATGGGAAATCACAAACAAGGCCGAAACCTCTCACTGGAGGAAATGGATAAACAAAGTTTATTACATCCATACACCTCGATCACCGATCATTTAGAACATGGGCCGATCGTGATAGAAAAAGGCCATGCGGCTCGCGTGACTGATACTACTGGGCGGGATTATATCGATGCGATGGGTGGCCTGTGGTGCGTTAATATTGGACATGGTCGCCAAGAAATGGTGGATGCCATAACGGAGCAAGCCAGCAAGCTGGCCTACTACCATTTGTTCTTTTCCATGGCTAATGAACCGGCAATTAGATTAGCAGACGAAGTCCTCCGTATAGCCCCAGATCACATGAGCAAGGTTTTCTTTTGTAACTCAGGCTCTGAAGCAAACGACACTCAGGTAAAAATTGCCTGGTATTACAATAATTTGCGCGGTCTTCCTCAGAAAAAGAAGATTATATCCCGACACAAGGGCTACCACGGGGTAACCGCTGTAGCCGCGAGTATGACCGGCCTCCCTACCAACCATAAGTCGTTTAATCTTCCTCTGGACGGCTTCCTGCACGTGACCGCTCCCCATCATTACTTCAACGCAGAACCGGGGGAGACTGAAGAAGAATTCTCGGAAAGATTAGGCAAGGAACTTGAGCAAACTATTGAGAAAGAAGACCCGTCAACGATTGCGGCCTTCATAGCGGAGCCCGTTATGGGAGCCGGTGGGGTCATAACTCCTCCAAAAGGATATTTTTCGCGTGTTCAGGCTATTCTGAAAAAGCATGATATTTTGTTTATTGCCGATGAGGTGATTTGCGGCTTTGGTCGCCTAGGAACCATGTTCGGATCGGATATGTATGAACTTGAGCCGGATATGATGTCTATTGCCAAGGGCCTGACCAGTGCGTATGTGCCCATGTCGGCCGCTATAATTTCCGAAAAAGTCTGGGAGGTCCTGAGAGATGGCTCTCCCGAGACCGGTCCTTTTGCACATGGCTACACCTATGCCGGACATCCTCTTGCAGCAGCAGCCGGTCTGAAAACCATTGAAATTATGCTCCGTGAGAAGCTCGTTGATAATGCCCAAAAGGTTGGCAATTACCTACAAACTCGCTTGAAGGAAACCTTTTTAGACAATCCCTTGGTCGGGGAGGTTCGAGGTGTCGGAATGATGGCAGGTGTTGAGTTGGTCGCTGACAAAGCGAAAAAAATCCCGTTTGACCCGTCAGCTAAGATTGGTCCTCGCATTACGCAATTATTACTTGAGGAAGGCGTGATTCACAGGGCTATACTAAACGCCTACGCGTACGCACCGCCATTGGTAATGACGGAATCAGATGTAGATGAAATGATCGAACGCGACGAAAGAGCCGTCCGAAAACTGAGTGATGAACTAGCACGTGAGGGTCTGTGGAAAGCCGCCTAAGCAGCAGTATGGACAAAGGGCAGCCAGTAGACGAAGCTCCGACATTACAGGCCCGCACAATTTCCAACATTTCGGAAGTCAAGCCTAACGAATGGGATTCGTGCGCTGGTAACACCAATCCGTTTGTCTCCCATACATTCCTGCGCGCCCTTGAAGAAAGCGGCTCCTGCACATCACAAACAGGGTGGTTGCCGCAACATATTTTGCTTGAACAAAATGACGGAGATTTGCTAGGCGCAATTCCGCTTTATCTAAAAAATCACTCCCAAGGTGAATATGTCTTTGATCACGGATGGGCACAGGCATTGGAAAATGCTGGGGGCTCCTACTATCCTAAGTTACAGTCCTCGGTTCCGTTTACGCCCGCCACCGGGCCTCGGTTACTAGTTTCTCCTGGAGACAGCGCCAAAGAGAAAATGCTCCTACTTATCAATGCGTCGGTCCAAGTAGCTCAAAAATACAAAGTCTCCTCCCTACACTTCACCTTTCCCACTAGTGATGAATGGGCGCTAATGGGCGAGGTCGGGTTTCTTCAAAGGACAGGAGAACAATTTCATTGGTCAAACAATGGATACCAAACGTTTGATGATTTTCTTGCCACCTTGACGTCTCGAAAGCGAAAATCGATAAAACGTGAACGCAAAAAAGCTCTGGATAATGGTATCAAAATTGAAATTCTAACGGGAACAGATCTCAAGGAAGAACATTGGGATTCGTTCTACGGATTTTATATAGATACTGGAAATAAAAAGTGGGGCACTCCATATCTCACGCGGGATTTTTTTAATATCATTCATGAAAGAATGCCAGAAAAAATAGTTCTCATGATGTGCCGGAACAATGGACGTTACGTAGCCGGAGCACTAAATTTCCTGGGCAAAGACACTTTGTTTGGCCGACATTGGGGATGCATCGAGGAACACGACTGTTTACATTTTGAAGTCTGCTATTACCAAGCCATCGAATTTGCCATTAAAAATGGACTTTCCTTTGTAGAAGCAGGAGCACAAGGCTCACACAAAGTCCACAGAGGCTATCTTCCAAAGTTAACTTACAGTGCCCATTGGATACGTAACGAAGGCTTCAGGGAAGCGGTTAAAAATTATTTAGCAGACGAAAGAAGAGAAATAAAATTACATGTGGACGCAATAGAGGAAATTTACTCTCCATATAAACAACTTCGGTGAAGCGCTTCAAAGACTACTTACAACAAACCAACTGGTAGATAGGGTAAAAATTAGGAGGAAATATGGAAACTAAGGCAGCAATCGCATATGAGGCCCAAAAGCCTCTCGTGATAGAAAAAGTCCAGCTCCGTGGCCCAGAGGCAGGAGAATGCCTTGTCGAAATAAAGGCTACTGGAGTATGCCATACAGATGAGTTCACACTGTCCGGGGAAGACCCAGAAGGAATTTTTCCCGCAATCTTAGGCCACGAAGGGGCTGGGATTGTCGTTGATGTAGGGCCTGGGGTAACCTCCTTAAAAAAGGGCGACCACGTCATACCCCTTTATACTCCAGAGTGCCGGGCGTGTGAGTATTGCTTGAGTGGGAAAACAAATCTCTGCCAAGCAATTCGCGTAACTCAAGGCCAGGGACTAATGCCAGACGGGACAAGTAGGTTTAGCATAGGAAAAGATACCATTTATCATTACATGGGAACCTCAACGTTTGCAAACCACACGGTTGTCCCTGAAATAGCCCTTGCTAAAATTCGTGAAGACGCTCCCTTTGATAAAGTTTGTTACATCGGTTGCGGGGTAACCACAGGCCTTGGGGCAGTTATGAACACCGCCAAAGTCCAGCCTGGTGATAATATCGTTGTCTTCGGGCTGGGCGGTATAGGGCTCAACGTCCTGCAAGGAGCTCGTATAGCAGGGGCCGACATGATTGTCGGGGTAGATTTAAACCCATCCAAAAAAGTACTCGCTGAAAAGTTTGGGATGACTCATTTTGTAAATCCATCAGAAGTAGGCGAGGATCTCGTCCCCTACCTAGTTGATCTTACCAAAGGTGGTGCTGATTTCAGTTTTGAGTGTATCGGAAATGTCAACGTCATGCGCCAAGCCCTGGAGTGCTGCCATAAAGGGTGGGGCACTTCCATTATTATTGGAGTTGCCGGGTCGGGGCAAGAAATAACAACCCGTCCGTTTCAGCTCGTAACGGGAAGAAATTGGCGGGGGACCGCATTCGGCGGAGCAAAAGGCCGAACAGATGTTCCAAGGATTGTCGATTGGTATATGGATGGGAAGATCAACATTGATGACCTGATCACCCATACTATGCCTCTAGAAAAAATTAATGAAGGATTTGATCTAATGAGGAACGGGGAGTCAATTCGTAGCGTGGTGAATTTTTAATAGACGCGACCACACTCCTGCAACTACTTTATGCGCGCCCATTATCGATAAATTTTTGGTGTGTTCAAAAAATTGCTTTGGCTTTGCCAAGTTGATCTATTTCAACTTGGACAGTATCCCCTGGCTCCACCCATTTAGTTTCAACAACACTGCCCAATAACACAACCTGGCCTGGCTCTATAACTTTACCCCGGGCTTGGAACAATCTTGCCATCCACTGCAAGGCGCCAAGCGGATGCCCCATAATATCGCTTCCGAGCCCTGACCCAACCACGGTACCATTTATTGTCATAACACCCTTCAATAACCCTAACTCGCTGTGTTTCCACGAAGATATCCCCTTCCCCACAACACACGCAGAGTGGAAAAAGTCATCTGCGATCAAAGTAGGCGCCCCTAACAACTCGTAATTCTGATAACGATCATCGACTACCTCTATCGCTGGCAGCATGCTAGCCACACAGCTCGACATCTCTTCAAGTTCAGGTATTGGACAGTCAAACCCTAAGGGACATTTTAGGCGAACAGCAATTTCACACTCTACGCCTACGCGCCGAAAGGATGGGTGCGAGAAAATACCTTGGTTATGGTGCAAATCTTTTTGAATTATCGAGCCAGCGCAGGGATTGTTTATCTGTAGAAATTTCTGCATGACCGCAGTTGTGCAACCGGTTTTATAACCTATTACACTACCGTGACCTCGGTCCTCCAAAATATTGTGTAGGCAATCTTGAATTTTGTAAGCATCAGCCTCATTTGACGGGCGGAGCTCGTGATCAAAGGCCTGAATCTCCCCACCATGTATCCGGACAGTGGCCAAAATTTCCGCAGCTTTTTCTATTGAAGCGGAATTCACTGCAACTCCCCCTTCATAACAGTCACACCATTACCAATTAAAGAAACGCGATCCTCCGCGAGGATAATCGCGATCTCCCCCCCCCTAGCCGATACTTGGTGTCCATTTAACTCCTGTTTACCAAGTTTGGCACCCCAATAAGGTCCCAAAGCACAATGAGCAGAGCCGGTTACCGGATCCTCGTCGATTCCAAATCGCGGAGCAAAAAAACGGGAAACAAAGTCAGCAGAGCCGTCAGTATCTCCTTTAGCGGTAATAATAATTCCCCGCCGGGTTTCTACAGTTGAGAGTTTTGAAAAATTCGGCTGAAAGTTTTTAACTAAAACTGGGTCGTCTACCTCAATCAATAAATCTTCACCAGCAGTGCCGACCCACACGAAATCAATCCCTAGGACGTCCTCGAGGTCCGGCGGAACTTCGATAGAATGGGATGAAATGGAAGGAAAGTCCACGGCAGTACCCTCAGCTACCCGCGTAGCAGTGAGAAGCCCACTTTTGGTCTCAAATTCAATATTCTGAGAAGACGGCACTCTGTCTTCAGTCCACAAAACTAGGGCACTGGCTAAGGTGGCATGGCCACAAAGGTTAACCTCAACCGTTGGAGTAAACCACCTTAAGTTAAACCTAGACCCATTTCCGGATTGGATGAATGCGGTTTCAGACAGACGTGTCTCAGCAGCTACACTCTGCATCCAAGCTGCATCAACATCTTGTTCCACTATACAAACCGCTGCTGGGTTTCCCCCAAAAGGTACGTTAGTAAATGCGTCTACGATAAAAAACGGAAAATTCATTAAACTACTCCTTGTGCAACTAACAACGATATTGTTGGACTAAATATTGACCGGCGAGAACTTCCCCACTAGCCTGCCATCCATGGCTCTTTTAGGCAAAGGTTTGTTGGGGATTTGGCACGACCTCGCAATTCAAAACGATGCCGAACTAACAGACTTCCAATTATGGTATACAAAACAACATCTACCGGAAAGGTTGAATGTTGCTGGTTTCTTACGGGGACGACGTTATCAAGCCATCGAGGGAGATCCACAATTTGCAGCACTGTATGAAACTGAAACTGCAGAGACCCTTTCCAGTCCCGCATATCACAAACAACTCAACAACCCCACGGAATGGTCTACAGAAAATTTAGCCAAGTTTCGAAATACTAACCGTACGGCCTTCAAGGTAAAGGAGAGTTTCGGGTATGGAATTGGTGCCGGGCTTTCGGTCGCATGGATTTCGCCATCTGATAAAACTAAGAACGAGATGGAGAACTGGGTGCGGAAGGCTGTATTTCGAGAAATCATGGAATGCGTAGGCATAGTGGGCATCCACATGTGTGAAGGCAACCAGGAAGCCACTCACGCCGTCACGAGAGAATTGGAAATCCGTGGCACCCCCGATAAAATGTCGGAATGGATCGTACTGGTGGAAGGGCATAATTCTATAATTACTAAAGAAGTTCTTTCGAAGCACCTGTCCGCTGAGACAAGTATGCGCAAAGGTGCTGATGCCTACGATTCATGTCATTATCAGCTAATACATAGTTCCATTTCCGACGATATTTCTGACTTTTGATCCGCACATAATTAGCAAATATGACAGGTCGGCGACCTCCCCTCGGAGGATATCATTATAGCAAAATATGGCATCTTGCGCTTCCACTCATATTAGCAAACCTAACGGTTCCATTGTTAGGGATGGTGGATACGGCCGTCATTGGGAACCTAAGTGCAGCGCACATCGGCTCGGTCGCGCTCAGCTCCATGATTTTTTCGTTCTTGTTTTGGAGCTTAGCATTCATCCGTTTTTCTGCCACCGGGCTTACCGCACAAGCCTATGGGGCTGACACACCAGACGAGGTCTTTACTGTATTAAGCCAGACCCTCGGCGTATCTGTGATTTTTGGAACTATTTTCATTGTCGCTGAGCAACCGATTATTTCTCTCTCTTTATTTTTGGTCGATTCCACAGACAAAGTGGAAACCCTAGCTAGCGAATATATGGGTATCCGGATCCTTTGTGCCCCAGCTACCTTAGCTAATATCGGTATTTTAGGATGGCTAATTGGCCTCCAAAAAGTGAAAACAGCACTGGCACTGCAGGTACTTATTAACGGGGTTAATATTATCTTTGACGTTCTATTGGCCATCCAACTAGAAATGGGAGTTCACGGCGTTGCGTGGGCGACCGTGATAGCGCAATACGCCGGGCTGCTTACAGCGCTTTGGATAATAAGCAATATAAAAATGACCCTCGCCGCCAAGATAAGTTGGCACAGCGTCGTAGACAGATCACGTCTCACAAATCTGATGGGGATCAATCGAGACCTATTTCTTCGAAGCATCTGTGTCATCACATCCGTTGCAATGTTTACAGCACAAGGGGCAAAGATGGGTGAGCTTGTACTGGCTGCAAACGGGATTCTTATCCTTTTCTTATCGCTTTTAAGCCATGGCCTTGATGGTTTTGCGCATGCGGCAGAAACTTTGGTAGGACAGGCCATTGGAGAAAGAAATCGGGCCGGATTGCGAAAAGCAGTCGTAGAATCTACTAAACTCGCCCTATTTGTATCGGTTGCTTACGTCTGCCTGTATGCAGCTGCGGGAGATTATATTATTTCTGCCATAACAGACATAAAAGCCGTTCAACAAGAAGCTGAAAAATATTTAATATGGGTCATATTAGCACCTCTCATTTCGGTTTGGGCCTTCCAACTTGACGGGATTTTCATTGGAGCCACACGAGCCAAAGAAATGCGCAACGCCATGTTTGTGTCCTTCTTTACCTACCTTGTATGTATGCTTGCCCTCGTCCCAACATTCGAAAATCATGGCTTATGGCTTGCATTTCTTATTTTTCTTAGTCTTCGAGGTATTACCTTGGCAGTCCGATATCCCCAGTTGGAGCGTGAATTAACTTAGGGCTCCTCAACTTCAAGAAAAATTTGGTAACAACGTGCTTGGCAAAACCACAAAAAAGTGCATCTTATTTATCGTCTATGTTCATATCTGGATCATAATAGGTAACTAGTAATGAAGATCGCGATTCCTAAGGAGACGCGCAGCGGGGAGACCCGCGTCGCCACATCCCCAGACATGGTTAAAAAATTAATCCAAACGGGAGCCCAAGTCGTTATTGAAGCAGGTGCAGGAGATCACTGTAAAATCACAGATGCAGCCTTCACTGAGGCCGGCGCATTCGTTGCCGCGGATGCTAAGGAAACCTATGCCGGCGCCGAGATTGTATTGAAAGTTCGCGGACCAATGACCAACGAAGAGGGAATAGATGAGCTTGCTCTTATGGATCCAGGGTCCATTCTTATTGGGCTACTCTCCCCCCTTCAAAATCGAGCATCAATTTCAACCTATGCTAAGTTTGGGCTCACCACATTTTCCATGGAGCTTCTTCCGCGAATTAGTCGAGCGCAAAGCATGGATGTCCTATCATCCCAGAGCAACCTAGCTGGCTACAAAGCCGTTATTGACGCGGCAGAGGAGTTTGGCAAAGCTTTTCCAATGATGATGACGGCGGCTGGCACTATCGCTCCAGCTAAGGTTCTAGTTCTTGGCGCAGGCGTAGCGGGATTGCAAGCGATCGCAACAGCTAAACGTTTGGGTGCGGTTGTTTCGGCCTTCGATGTAAGGCCGGCAGTTAAAGAGCAAGTGAAAAGCCTAGGTGCAAAGTTTATCGAAGTCACTGATCCGGGTGGCCAAGACGCTGAAACGACAGGTGGCTACGCTAAGGAGATGTCGGAAGACTACAAAAAACAACAAAGCAAACTAATTCATGATACCGTCAAAACGCAGGATATCGTGATCACAACCGCCCTAATCCCAGGAAGACCCGCCCCTGAGTTAATACCCAGTTATATGGTTGAGGATATGAAAGGGGGATCCATTATTATCGACCTGGCGGTAGAGGCTGGTGGTAATTGCCCTCTGTCAGAAATCGATAAAGTCGTGGTCAAGCACGGCGTCACACTGGTTGGGCACAGCAATATGCCTGCAAGAATTCCGGTAGACTCAAGCGCACTACTTGCAAGAAACCTCGTGAATTTTTTAACCCCCATGATAGACACAGAGTCTGGGAAGCTTTCTATTAACTGGGAAGATGAAATAATTTCCGGAACTCTAACAACTCGAGACGGTGAAGTAGTTCACCCAATGTTAAAGGATAAGGTTTAATTATGGTCGATCCTTTTATTACTGATGTAACAATTTTTGTGCTAGCTGTATTCGTTGGCTATTATGTGGTGTGGAGCGTGACCCCTGCCCTCCACACACCTTTAATGTCAGTGACAAATGCCATTTCGGGCATCATTGTAGTAGGTGCCCTAATTGCTGTTGGAACCCAAATATCCGGGACGACAACAGGCCCTAACGAAGGTTCATTCAGTATATCCAAAACATTAGGCTTCGTAGCAGTGCTACTAGCTTCCATTAATATTTTTGGGGGCTTCATTGTCACTCAGAGAATGCTTCAAATGTTTAAGAAAAAGAAATAGAGGGGGGATTAGCTATGACAAGTAACCTTTCCGCAATTCTTTATCTTATCTCCGCTGTTTGCTTTATTCTTGCTTTAAAGGGCTTATCTTCGCCCGCTTCCGCCCGGTCGGGGAATATGTTTGGGATCGGAGGAATGGCTATTGCTGTTATTACCACCCTCCTGGCGCCTGACGTCTCCGCGTACCTCAGCATCGTTGTAGCCGTGGCCGCAGGAGCCGCGATAGGAACAATTATTGCTCTCCGAATACAAATGACAGCCATGCCACAGCTAGTGGCAGCCTTCCATAGCCTTGTTGGCCTCGCAGCAGTCCTAGTTGCCGCAGCAGCGCTTTATGCTCCCGAGGCGTATGGAATAATTGATTCAAGCGGAGAGATAAAATCAGCAAGCCTTATTGAAATGTCACTAGGAGCAATCATTGGTGCTATTACCTTCACGGGCTCCATCATTGCATTTGCTAAACTACAGGCATTAATGAGCGGATCCCCAATTGTATTCCCGGGACAGCACCTTCTGAACCTTTTTACAGGGCTTGTAATAATAGGCTTGATTGTATTGTTTTGTTTAAGCGGGGGCGGTAGCTACACTATTTTTTGGGTTATGATAGCTTTAGCCCTTCTATTGGGTATTCTCATCATTATTCCCATTGGTGGGGCAGATATGCCCGTCGTGGTGTCAATGTTGAACTCCTATTCTGGATGGGCTGCTGCGGGCATTGGATTTACTCTACAAAACCCTGCTTTGATCATAGTTGGAGCTCTGGTGGGTTCCTCGGGTGCTATCCTAAGTTATATAATGTGTCGTGCAATGAATCGTTCCTTTTTTAGCGTAATACTGGGAGGTTTTGGGGCAGAAACGAGCAGCACATCATCGGATAACAGCGATAAGAATGCAAAGAGCGGCAGTGCTGATGATGCTGCTTTCATTATGAAGAATGCCCAGAGCGTTATCATCGTGCCGGGCTATGGCATGGCAGTGGCCCAAGCTCAACACTCTCTCCGAGAGATGGCAGATTTGTTAAAAGATCAAGGCGTCAATGTGAAGTACGCAAT
>Ga0114932_10005420_pt1 | contig 11333 bp, 11 predicted proteins | sample 2SBtaG_2_FD_87286 | JGI IMG/M metagenome (GOLD analysis project Ga0114932, IMG submission 87286) | Deep subsurface microbial communities from Kolumbo volcano to uncover new lineages of life (NeLLi) - 2SBTROV12_ACTIVE470 metaG | ecosystem: Environmental > Aquatic > Marine > Volcanic ... | reverse complement strand
TCCCTGTTTTTATGTCATATTCCCAACCGTGCCACGGACAATTCAATATTTTTCCTTCTTTTACCCAGTTCAGCCTAGTTTCTAGAGTGTCTCTATTAAACTCACCCTCAAACGTACCTGTAAGGGTCCCTTCACACCAGGGTCCCCCTTGATGGGCACACCAATTAGCAAATGCAAAATACTCTCCATCTAGGTAAAATATCCCCACTTCTCTTCCCTTCAATTCAACAAGAATTCTCTCCCCATCCTCTATCTCTGAAACTTCTGCAACTATGTGGTCGGCCATTAAATCCCGTACACCTCTTTGGCATTTCCTGACAATACCTTTTTTCTATCCTTCGCGGGTATATTTACCCTAAGGAATTTCTCCAAACCCTCTGGATGGTCAAAATCAAAGTGTGGATAATCCGAAGAAAACATCATTCTATCAAATCCAATCACTTCCATTATTTTCCTCATGTCTTCTTGATTATTTGGTTCCCCAACGGGTTGGGTAGATATGTAGAATTGATCTTTGATATACTCTTCTGGAGTTTTTGTTAGCATCGGCGCGTCAAACCTGCGGATTGAGTGCACTTTGTTCAATCGATACATCATGTATGGGAGCCAGGTAACTCCTCCTTCTAAGAAAATGAATTTTAGATCTGGGAATTTTTCGGGGACTCCATGTTCGAAGAGACTAGTCATTGTTAGGAAATGGGCATATGGATGTGTTAATACATGCACTGCGAAGAATGATTCAACTCCTGCATTTTGCCTTGGAAAATCAACGATAAATCCACTATCATATGCATGATACGATACGGGGAGCCCTTTGTCTTCTGCAGCTCGATATACCACGTCATATCGTGGGTCTCCTAGTGGTGGGTTTGGGCCTGTATTGTCTATAAAAACCCCAATATACTGCTTTTCGTCCGCCATTCTGTAAATTTCTTCTGCCGCAGCTTCTGGATCTTGCATTGCGACCGTTATCAGACCATAAAAATGAGGATAATCGTCCAAATATTTCTGCAGAACTAAATCATTATACCCCTTCATGAGCGCAACAGCAAGTCGCGACATAGACGCCTTTCCCAACTTCCCAAACGAATTTATTATTGGATGGTCAATGTGGAACTCTTCACATAACTTTTCATGAATATCCTCTGGCCCCGTGATCTGTCTCTTTTCAATTTTCCCCGCCATACTTCTGTCCCACCCCGAATCCGGAAGTGGGTTCCCGATATGACCCTTTGTCATTATGCTCTTAAATGGCTCGTCAATCCATTTTGCAATTTCAGCAGGTTTCACCTGGAGGTGAACATCTGTGTCAATGATCGTCTCTTTTTTCAGTGATAAATTTCTTTCATTTCCCATTTTAATTATTTATTCCGATCTCCTCCGTAATAATTACACCGAATGGTGACAGAAAAATTTAATACCCCTGACCAACCCTTTCAATTAATTCTGCCAATTTGTCATAAAAGAATGGTAAATATTTTTCTTCTTGGTCAATAGTAGGCCTGGCGTTCGTTTCATTTATCACGACTCTATCTTTATTTACCAAGATATCTATCCCTACATATTTTATTTCAAGCAAAGAAGCAACATCCTCTGCAATTTTTCTGATGGAATCTGGCATTTCAGCCCTCACCGCAATTGCATCTCTATGGACATTTTTTTTCCATTTTTTACCTTCTAAGTTGCTATCTATGAACCTCCTTTCAACAGCGCCCACATATTCCCCATCAATTACCATAACTCGGTAATCTCTCGCATCAGGGATGTATTCTTGAATTAAGAATGACCTATCTCCCGTTTCTGCCCTATCCTGGACCAATCTAATATAATCTACAATCCCTTCAAATGAATCCACATCATTTACAAGGGCAATCCCCAATCCCCTCGTGGCCGAATTTGGTTTTATTACCATTGGATTTTCTATTTTTTCATATGCATTTATTAACTCTTCTTCTCCAATAGGATTTGAAATCATGACAGTCGATGGGACATCAAACCCATTCTTATTCAGTATTGTTAGCACCCTTCCTTTATTCCTGGAAAGTACGACCGATTCCAATCCATTTACCCATGGAACTTCTAAAAACGCATCAATTACTCCACCTTCCATAATGCGGGATGGATATACAAAACCCACATCTATATCTTGGAGTTCAATTGGATTTTCTTTAGAAATTGGTATCCCTCTCCCATAAACGTCAATATATCTGGCCAGTACCCCCCGATCTTTGAGAGGATCCTTCATTCTCCTAAAGGTCTCCTCATGAGTGATAACTGCCAATTCGAGCATACTCTTCGTTGATCTCACTGAAATTTCAACGTTACTACTTTATAAGTTCTTGGCCACGTTCAACCACAATCCTACATGGGGGGGATAACTTATTGTACGCCCGTCTTAGTGCTTCTTTTGTAACCTTCACTTGATCCACATCACAATAAACTGTAAAAACAATATCCCCTTTGTTCACCCTAGCAGCGGTTCCAACAGGTTTCCCAAAAGACAACCTCATCCCATCAGAAACACGGTCTGCGCCCGCCCCTGTGGCAACCTTGTTTTCACGGAGAATTTGATGCGGGAATTTATTAAGTAAAAATGTGTAGTTCCCCTCTCCCAACTCCGCAGCCAAGTGACGATTGGAAGTCAAACGCGCCGCTTCCAGAGAAGTATGCCTCAATTGACATGCCTCTTCTACTTTTAAGCAAATTTTAACAGGATAATCTTCATGGGATTTATGCACATCCCCCATGATATGTCGTACAATTCTCGATCCAGGAACTCCAGTTACGTAATCTCTCCGTGTATAGGCGACTTTATTCTTTTTCCTATACATGGAAGCAGGCTTTCGGGCCATAGTTATCAGAAAGAAGCTCTCACCCCTGGATAAAGGCTCCGAACCGTTCCTATCTTTTCATGTCAGGATTCTTCATATTATATAAATTTTCCCCCATCGAGTGACGTCCGTCGGACAAGGTCTGACACACCTTTATGTAGTTACAGATCTCAAAATCCTATACTCCTGCTAAACCCATCGCAGCGGAGATACTCTTCGCTGTTCGCCTCGACAATTAAGGAAAACAGCGGGAGTGGGTGCCAAATACAGCAAATCATGGCTGATCTTATTGGCACCGTTACTATCTCTTCAAGTGCTAACTTTGTTTACTCCTTACCTAACAAAACGTCGGACCATTTCTCCATTATTTCTTTTTTCAATTCAGGAGATGCCTCTGCAACTTTCGCGAAACTATCTTTTTGTTCATATGGTATGCATGCATCAACCATAATTCTAGAATTAACTGGAACATATTCGTCCACTTCTGGAACTGATTTGTGCGCCCATCCACCATCTGAAATTTCAATATCTCTCGCGGGGAGGCACCTAGATGCCATTGCCCATGCAACTTGATTCAAATCCGTGATATCGATATCTTCGTCCACTACAATCGTCCATCTGTTTGACTGGCCCCCTGCTCTACAATGGGCTGCTATGTGTGCCGTTTGTCGTGGGTGTCCTGGATATCTATTTTTAATACTAACAATGTTGAACAATCTCGATCCGCCAGCCTCGGTTCTCCACACTCCAGTTACACCTGGAACCCCTGCAGCCTCAATTTGATCCCACAAATTTGCAGATCTGGTTAGACTCTTATGATATGAATAGTCATAAGGAGGTTTTGCGGGAACTGCGCATGCCATTATTGGATCGTTTCGGTGGTATAATGCCTCCACTCTTACTAGAGGTTCTGGAACGGGGTCTCTTCCATAATATCCAGCCCACTCTCCAAATGGGCCTTCAATTTTAGTTTCCATTCCCTTTCCCCTCCAAGAACTTTCTATCTCAGTTTCTCCTGGATATATCCAACCCTCTATCGCTATTTCTGCATTTGCAGGGAGGGGCATTCCTGTAACTGGCCCCTTTACAACCGGGAATGGCTCTCCCATCACCGCGCCTGTCGGTTCATATTCTCCCCATTCTGTATCATGGTGAAGTCCTATGGATGCAAATATGAACAAAGTGGGATCCTGACCAAACGTTGCTGCTATTGGCATACGTTCCTCACCATTCTCAAAGTGATCCATAATATCCAACCACGCATGTTTCCCCTCTACTACAAATGCACCCAAATGATTCCGGTCAAAGACTTGCATTCTATACGTCCCTAGGTTAACTCGACCCTCAACGGCACTCTGGGTTATGATGCAGTCTGCAGTCCCTATGAACCTCCCTCCATCCAATTCATGGTGCATCGGCACTGGTAACGTAAGTAAATCCACGTCTTCTCCTTTGAAACTATTCTCCATTAGAGGGGCTTCCTTTTCACTAACAAATTTTGGCCCCATTCCCTCTAAATTTTCAATTTCTTTCGATCGTATTCGATAATCTTTTATGAATTCTATCGGATCGCTATATCTTGGCTCCATCCCATACGCTATCGCAGCCCTGTTAGCCGAATTTGTCTGTCCATAAAATGTCCTATATCCCTTTGGGTAGTCTGGAATTTCATCAAACAATAATGCCGGTGCAGGCTTCGAGTGAGTGCTGCAAATCAAATGAGAAATATTGCTCATTTCCAAATCCCAATGTGCCCCCGATACGCACTTTAATTCTCCTATGGAATCCACCCTTTCAATGAATTTTCTTAATCCAAAAGGACCATCCAACTTACTATTGCTCATACTTCTTCAATAGCAACCCAAACTATAAAATTTTGTACGCTTATTCTATTTCTATTTCCCTAGTTTCAAAACCTTCTTCGATTTTTGGACACGTTACTACTAGAATTCCATTTCTGTATTTTGCCTTCACCAAATCTGAATTTCCAATTTTAGGAAGTACAATCTGTTCATTAACTTCTAGATCTATGTTTTTTGCGTTAACCAGGAGGACAAACCCATTACATTTAATTGATATCTCTTCTTTTTCAAATCCCTGCAGGTCCACTGTGATTATCATCTCCTCCTCTAATTCCTGAATGTCCGTTTGGACTTCCGAACCACTTTGGATTTGGCCTCCATCTTCTAGCGAGCCCATTATGGATCCCACCATTTCCTGAATCTCTTCAAAAATATCTTCGAAAGGGTCGTCAAAATCGCGCATTTTACACCCTAAGAAAAGTCATGTATCAGCTTAAGTTTTGCATTCTGATTTATTTTATCTCCCCAGTCCCATTCCCATTGTTTCATCTGTTAAACTCATGCTCTCCTCCCGGCCGCATTCATTAACTATGGCACGAATTGCATCTATATTTTCAGGAACTACGTCCGCTTCTTGATGTATGGCTTGGAACAAATACACTTCTTTGTTTTTAACTGAGACCGATTCTTCCCACACACAATTTTCCCACAAATCCCCTCGTGGCCGTCCCAGATCTAGGGCCAACTCTTTAAGCCCTGCGATCCCCTTTATCCCTTCTTCCGCCGCAACCATGTGGATTCTAGACTCTCCAGATAACAATTTGCACATGTCATCTTTACTTGTATCTTTTTTCAATGTTATGTTCACCACATGGACGTGCATTAGCGTTGTAGGTACCTTCAGAGCAAGTGTGTCTATGTTTATATTTGGGAGGACGCTCCTAACATCTGGTCCATGGTGAGATGGGAGGTATACGGGGTCTAAGATCACGTCATTGATCGGCCCTTTCCCCGGTTGACCTGGGTCTGCCCCTCTGCGAATCAATGTAACGCGAACTTGGTCAATTCCACATGTTTCTTCTATAGGAGTTAGCAACCTAGCCAATCCTGTTGAATTACATGAAACAACTCTCACCAAGTTCTTCCCAATTGAGTTTTCAAAGTTAGCCCTCGCGTTAAAACTAGACTCTACCGAATCTTTTGATTCGCCGCCTTGTACTATTGCAGGGGTTTTCACTTCCTTATACAATTCATAATTTCTAACCCCAACACCTGAAGGAGTCGCATCAACTACTATATCCGCACCTTCTAACATCTCTTCTACAGTACCTTCGAATTTGATACCTGCCTCTACAAATGATTTTTTTGATTCTTTAACCACGTACAATGGATATTTTTTCCCCACTGCCGTTTTGGCTTCATGATTCGGTCTAGTTTTTGAAACCCCTATCAATTTCATGTCTGGCTGTTGGACTATTGCATCAGCAACTCGTTTGCCTATCGTACCATACCCATTAACCGCAACATTGATCATATGTCCGATGTCCATTTCTACCAAGAAAACGATTTCGGGGCGGTGTTTGTGGCATTTTGCTCCTGCATTTCTTTAAAAAAGGCTATCTAAGTTGGTATTAATTACCATAGTATGCTCCTCAAACAAGCCTCTTTTACGGCACTTTCCCAATGCATGGGAATCCAACAAGGAGAGTCTTGCCTCATAATCACCGATTCTGTCTGTAAAGAGATAGGGGAATGTCTTTATGAGGTAGCTTTGGATCTTACCACCGACGTCACTCTATTACTTTATCCTCCTGGGAATCAACATGGGGAAGAACCTCCTCCCGATGTGGCAGCGGCCATGCTAGAATACGACGTTTTTCTAGCCGCAACTAGTAAAAGCATCACTCATACTAGGGCTAGAACCGAAGCCACCAATTCTGGGTCCCGTGGTGCAACTTTACCAGGAATAACCAAGGAAGTAATGACCAAAGGTCTGTGCTCCAACTATGACGCAATTCGATCAACATGCGACGATTTAATCCGTACCCTCCAGGGCTCTAAAACAATTCGTCTAACATCACCTTCAGGAACTGACATTGAGTTCAATCTAGGTTCTCGTAGCTGGCGCTCTGACCATGGTATAAATCACAATCCTGGAGATTTTTCCAATTTACCTGCCGGAGAGGTCTATATTAGCCCCATCAGTGCAGATGGAAAATTCATAGTCGATGGCACTATGATGCCCCACGGACTTTTAAAAGAACCAATAGAATTTGAAGTCTCAGATGGATATGTAACTTATATTTCTGATAACGACATTAAAAATCAAGTCGAAATTGCCGCAAAAGATGTTGGGAAAAATGCGTATAACTTAGCCGAGCTAGGAATTGGAACCAACCTCGATGTTGTTGAATTAATTGGATCTGTTTTACTAGATGAAAAAGCAGCAGGAACTGTCCATGTGGCAATAGGAGATGACAAAGGAATTGGAGGTGATGTAGAAGCACCACTACATCTCGATGGGATCATTCGAAATCCCACTATTTATGCAGATGGAGTTAAAATTAGTCTACCATCTTCCTCAATATAACTGTAACAATTCATGACCAATACACACCCCACTCGCTGCCCCATTTGCTCTCCTAGCGTGGAACTCGATCACACGATATTACATACTACCAAAGATACACTCACTTTACAATGTCCAAATTGCAATTATGTCTATAAAAACCACCTCCCCTCTCCAAAATTAATCAATTGCAACGTTATTGTTTCTCAACATGAAGATTCTCTCTCAACTACAATCCCGCTTTCCCAAGACACCATCCTTCAGCTGGGCGATGAATTCATAGTCGACACCGAAGAAGCCATTTTCGTTGTTACAATAACTTCTCTCGAATCCTTATCCTCTACAAAACGTGTTACAGAGACAACTGCACAGGATGTAAAAACCATATGGACTCGGGCCATCGATAATGTTTATGTTCATGTCACTATCCATTCACTCGGGTCTAAAAGACACCAGAGCAGGAGCATGAAATTTGGGGTTCCAGGGGATTACCTCTTCGAGATAGGGAAGATCACTACTTTGGAAAATTCTTCATTTTTAATTGAAGGAATACATCTCCGCCAGGATCTTCAAAACAACCCGGTTCCTAAGCTTAAAAACAGAGGCGAAGCGGCGCTAGCGAAAGATATCAAGCGCATATATGCTAGTGAACCAAAGTATTCCATTTCTTATAGATGAATTCTTCAACCCTCTCTTCAAAAAAAATCCCCCCACATTTCGTGGATTCCATTGTATTTCTCTCTTTAGGGGGGTTTCTCGGAGCAACCACCAGATATGCTTTCACAATTCTCTTCCCCACTCTGTTTGCCACAATTTTTATAAATACTCTTGGGAGTCTCTTCATAGGAATACTTTTTTATACAGGAACTTTCACCGAACGTTCCAACCCAATGCTTCATTTTCTTTTAGTAATCGGATTCCTTGCATCATTCACTACGTATAGTACATTCGCCCTCGAAACCTTCATCTCCCCCCAATTTGCCATGTTGAACATTCTTCTGACCTATATTTTGGGATTTGTTGGAGTCCTCTTTGGAAAATTTCTCAGTGAAAAATTACAACAGGTGGGACTATGATGCCCGATCTATATTCAATAGAAACTTTCGCTCTAGTTGGTATCGGCGGCATGTTTGGGGCCCTCGCAAGATATGCCGTAATCCAATCTGTCCCCTCTCAAAATTTCCCTATGGGCACCTTCATAGTGAACGTAATTGGCAGTTTCATATTGGGTGCATTTACATTTTCTAATAGTTCTTCTGAAATTCTCCTTATAGTTGGAGTTGGTATCTGCGGATCTTTCACTACCTTTTCAACATTCTCTCTTGATACTGTCCGTTTAATTGAAGAAAACAATCTATTGTATGCAGCTATCAACTCTATGGGAACCCTCATTGCATCCTTATTCGCAATTTTAATCGCCTGGGTAGTCTTCCTCTGAACGCGGCCTTTACTCTTCTATTCCAACTTTCTGTATGTTTCTTCCAATCCGGCCTTTACATCTATTGTGGCCCCCTCCTTTTGAAGTGCACTCCCAAATGCCATCATGAAGTAAGAAATATTATGTGCATTTGCAGAATGTCCCATGCAACCAACTCTAAATATTTTCCCACTCAAATCTCCGAGGCCCCTTGCAATCTCTAAGTTGTATTTCTGAAGAAGTAGCTTTACCACATTTATATCATTAACCCCCTCTGGAACTCGAATCGCGTTAAGACTTGGAAGCCAATATTCTTCCTTCGCATTCATTTCTATGCCCATTGCTTCCACACCAGATTTAAGTGCGGATGCCAACCTGAGATGCCGTTCCCATCTATTCTCTATCCCTTCTTCATTTACCAATCTAAGTGCTTCTCTTATTGCATATATACTTGTTATTGGAGCAGTGTGATGGTATGTCCTATCGTCTCCCCAATATCCATTTAAAAGACCCAAATCCAAATACCACGATCTACAAAGCGTTTCTCTCTTCTCAATTTTTTCGAGAGCACTCTCATTCAACGTTAATGGACTTGCCCCTGGAGGGCAGGAAAGGCACTTTTGCGCACCAGAATATGCAACATCAATACCCCATTTGTCCACTTCCAGTTCCACCCCTCCCAAAGATGTAACTGTATCTGCAATGACAATGGCCTCATTTTCATGTGCAATAGAAGTTAATTCTTCAACGGAGTGTTGAAGTGCCCCCGTGCTCGTTTCGGCATGCACAAATGCAAACACATCCGGGGAATTTTCTTCAAACGCACGAGCAACTTCATCGACTTGTAGCGGCTCCCCCCATGGGGCATCTACATGAACTATTTCTCCACCTGCTCGCATTGCCATTGATTCCATTCTTTTTCCAAAATACCCATTTGTTGGAACCAACACGGTATCTCCTGGTTCAACTACATTTGCAAAAGCAGCTTCCATCGCAGCAGACCCGGTACCACTTACTGGAATTGTATATTCATTTTTTGTTCGGAACGTATCTCTAAGCAATTCTTGTGTTTCTTCCATAATTTGAAGGAAATAAGGATCTAAATGCCCTACTAAAGGAGTACTCATAGCTCGCAATACTCTTGGATGGACATTACTTGGACCTGGTCCCATCAATATTCTGGTAGGGGGATTTAAATCGTCTATCTGCAAATTTTTAGTCATATTCTCCTAATATTTCCGCATCTGCAACCAAAACTCCATTGAATCTTTTTTTACATTGAAAGAGATGTTTCGGTTAAATTTTCTGCCAGCTTAGAGAATTCCGAAAGGTACTCTTTACGCTCTTCTTTCAATGATCCTAAGATCCCTCCGTAATTCTCGAAATAATCCGGTGGGTAGAACTCTTTTATCTCCATACCATTCACATGTAGTGGAATGCTCAACCCTATCTCGCTATCTCTTTTCCATTCTATATCTCCTTTGGCTATTTCCCGTAAAATTGCCACGCTATGTTCTATTTCAACCGATCTTGAATTCACGTTCCCAACTTTTCCCGTATTGATTATAAAACACTCCACTTCTGCTTGTTTTATCAGTTCTAAAAATCTATTACCTTCCTCTCCTCTGGAACCAATTATGAATGGGTTTGTTCCCACAACTCGGATAGGTTCTCCAGCTTTCGTAGGATCTCCTGCGCTTGTCTCAATCGATTCGCCAAGCATGAATGCAGCAGCTGCTTCTTCTTCTGTCAATTTAGCCACGGGTGGCATTAACGGATTTCGCGTGATGAAAAATATTTGATGTGCCTCTTCCAGATCAATACTATTTGCAGCATTTGGCAAGTCGGAACGCAAAATAGATGCCCTCCCATTATCTGTTAAATTCCCATCATAAAAATCCACATCCCCCGACTTTCCCACGGCAACATTTTCTAAAACAGCATTGTCAGAAATAGTGGCATCATATATCTCCGGTTGGTCCTCTCTATCCAATCCAATGGTTTTGATATACAGCCCACCTCCTTCACTCCCCGCAACCAACCCATCAGGGAACAAGGCACAGACGTCATCCTGGACCAAATTTGCATTTTCAGAACCCGTAAGGCCAAACCCATGGCACGTGAGTGTCGTCTTCCCCGTGGCACTTAGGCCCATAAAGATCTGCCCAACTCGCTTTTCCCCACCTTCCGTGTTTATGCACACTTGTTTAGTCCCTGCATGTAATCCTAGTCCATCTCTTTGCTTGGCATAATACATAAACATCCTCAAAAATGATTTTTTTGCCTCCCCTGTGTAATCACTTCCTAGTACATATGTCACACCATCTTCTGGAAATATCCTTATCCGAGTTTCTTTCCAATCTGGAATGTGAACCGTACATAAATCTGGCTCCCCCCCGTCACTTGGTTCAAGCAAAGTTGCCCAAGAAAGTGCGATCCTTGCGTACTTTTTAGGAACGAACAATCGACACGTAAACGATAATCTCGGATGGCTCCCCATCTTTCTATCAATGCAGACAAAAGACTCTGAGAAAATCCGCTCTGTGGCATTGGAGATATGAATTTCATCTTCGCTATCAAATTCCTCATCTATGTTGTTCTTTGTCTTACTTGAACTTCGAGATCTAATCTCACTAACATAGTTTGGACTCCCGTATTCTGTAGCTTGTTCTAATTCTTCAGAAAACCGACGCAAATCCTCGAACGTGGGATTA
>Ga0114932_10005417_pt1 | contig 11337 bp, 4 predicted proteins | sample 2SBtaG_2_FD_87286 | JGI IMG/M metagenome (GOLD analysis project Ga0114932, IMG submission 87286) | Deep subsurface microbial communities from Kolumbo volcano to uncover new lineages of life (NeLLi) - 2SBTROV12_ACTIVE470 metaG | ecosystem: Environmental > Aquatic > Marine > Volcanic ... | reverse complement strand
CTAATAGAAGATTATTTTATGCAGCAGATGGAACACCAGCTACAGGACAAGCATCTTTAAGTCCAGTTATTTATTATCCATTTAGCACTCTTTCAACAACAAACGCTGGTTCAGGTGGTGATTTTACATTTCAAGATAGCCCAACTTTAAGTGAGTTTGGTCCATATAAAGATTCATCTGGAGACAATGGTGGATTAGTAATTAGTAAAAATAGAACTAGTGCTGGAACTGAATGGGCATGGGGTAGTGAAACTCTTGGAGTTAATAAGTATATTGATTCAAATAGTATATCCCAATTATCAACTAGTAGTGCTTATAGAAGCTTTAATACTAATGGATTTACTATAGGCAGTTCTTCTGTTACTAATCAAAATAATAACGATTTTGTAAATTATTCTTTTAAAAAGCAAGAAGGTTTTGTAGATATTGTCACTTTTGTTGGAAATGGTTCTACCCCTCGTAATATTGCACATAATCTTGGTTCTGTTCCAGGATGGATTGTTGTGATGTGTACCACTAAAAGTGAAAATAAAACAACTTGGCATAGAGATTTTCCTCCAACATATTACAATTTGATGGATGCTACTTCTGCAATAAGTAACTCAAACAATGCCTATCCCTCCCAACCAACAGATACTCAGTTTACTATCGGAACTTATAATAACATAGATGGAGAAACTTATGTAGCTTGGATTTTTGCAGGTGGTGAATCACCTGCTGCAACTGCAAGATCTGTTCAGTTTGATGGTTCTGGTGACTATCTCTCAATGTCTGATTCAGATAATGCTCCAGGAACAGGTAGTTTCACTTTCGAGTGTTGGTTCAAACCAACCAATGATAGTGCAGATTATTACATCTTTGATTCGAGATCTGCTACTAATCAATCAAATGGTTTTGGTATTGAAGTTAATACTGCTGGAGTAATAACTGCAAAAGTAGCTAGTTCAAGTTGGATTAGTAGTGGACCATATGGTCCAAACGACCCAGGCAAATGGTGGAGGGGTCAATGGAACCATGTAGCAGTAGTTTGGGATGGAAATAGGGCAAATTTCTATCTCAATGGTGTTAAAGGTTATTCATCTGCAACTGCTTATGACTTTACCTCTGGATCTGTAGCAATAGGAGCTGATGCTAATAATGGAAATCAATTTCCAGGATACATATCTAATGTTCGTTTGACTACAGGACAAGCTCTTTATACAAACGATTTTAAAGTTCCTACTGAACCTTTAACAACTACTTCTCAAGGTGCAATAGCAAGTAATGTAAAAATACTTTGCTGTAATAATGCTTCAGTAACAGGAGGAACAGCAGGGACTAATACACCAACATCTGCTGCTGGAGATCCAGTAGCAAGCATAGATAGTCCCTTCGATGATCCAGAAGGTTTCCAGTTTGGTGATAAAGGAGATCAAAATGTAATCAAGTGTGGTAGCTATAGAACTGATAGTGCTGAAGATGCAAGTGTATATTTGGGATGGGAACCCCAGATGGTAATAGCAAAAAGAACTGATTCTAGTACTGGTGGTTCATGGATAATATATGATAGGATGCGTGGTATGCCTACAGTAGGACCAACTGCATATGATGCTTCTCTTGGATTAGAATTGAATGATTCATCTGCAGAATCTACTAACAGCAGAATAAAAACAACAACAACAGGTTTTTATCAGGATGCTTATGGTGCTAATAGAGATTATATTTATATTGCGATCCGAAGAGCCGACGGGTATGTATCAAAACCAGCAAAAGTAGGAACCGATCTATTTACCATAGACGCAGGTAATAATGCAGCTAGTTATCCAGTTTATATAAGTGGATTCCCTGTTGACCTTGGTATTACAAAACAACAAGTACAAACTAAAGATTGGGAAATAGCTGCAAGAATGACTTCTTGGTATTACTATAAAACTCCTGCATTAGCACCGAAACAATCTGGGGGTAGTGCCTATTCATTTGATTACCAAAATGGTTGGGGTGAGCAAGCAGGAGAAGATGCTGATTATATGAGTTGGATGTGGCAAAGACGTGGACAGGGTTTTGATATTGTGTCTTATCAAGGTCAATCGGGCACATACTCTCCTATGGGAGTTCCGCACAATTTAGCACAACCTCCTGAGATGCTGTGGATAAAGGATAGAGACAATAGTACTGAATGGGCTGTAGGAGCCGATGGGATGACTGATTGGAATAAATATATGAAATTAAATAGTAATGATGGAGAATTGGATGGTACTACAACATTTGGTGCAGCTCCAACTGCCACTCATTTTACTGTAGGAACAGCATCAAGAACTAACGGTAATAATAACTGGTATCTTGCAATACTTTTTGCGAGTGTTTCGGGTATCAGTAAGTGCGGCTCCTACAGTGGATCCAGCACTACGATAACCGTGACCACTGGATTCCAACCCAGATTTATTATAATTAAGCGTGTTAATAGTGGTGGTAGTTGGCTTACTTGGGATACAGTAAGAGGATGGGTTGATGGTAGTAATAATAAATCTCTTGCGTTTAATAGTGCTAGTAGGGATACAACTGCTAATGGGTATACGGGTGGACCTATTTCAACAGGATTTACTCTTAATTCCAATGCAGATTATAATGGAAATGGGGGTACGTATTTGTATTATGCCCACGCATAACTGATTGCATAAATAAATAAAGAAATAATAGTCGGGGGAGAGTGAACCCAAATGTCAAAAGTTAGATCGGATAATTATGTCGATAGATTAGGAACTGGTGCTCCTACCTTCCCTAATGGCGTAAACATCACTGGAGTTCTTACTGCTACTACTATTGGTGGTAGTACTGATACTATTCTGATTCCTGGTAACTTGAAAGTTGATGGAACTCAGACAATTATTAATACAGAAACACTTGATGTTGCTGATAAGACAGTTGGTGTAGCATCTACTGCTAGTGCATCGGATACAACTGCTGATAATGCAGGTCTTGTTGTTTATGGTGGTGGTGACGGAGATAAGACTTTATTATATGATAATACAAAGAAGGCATTTGATTTTAATATACCTTTTGCAACTGATGAGACAAGGGTATTAACAATCTCTGAGAAGAGTACTATATTTGCAGGTAACAGTGCAGCATTAACTTATGCGGCAAACAGTAGTAATATTGCAATCTGCACTAATGCAACTGGTCCTATAACTTTAGAGGTTACCAATATTCCAGTAACCAGTGATTTTGATAATTCTACTCTTACTTTCTGTGCAATTATTAACGGACACGCAGGACTTGCTCAAACAGTAACAACAGTTAAACTTAATGGGGTAACTAAAGCAGTTAAGTTTGCTGGTGGTTCTCTTACTGCTGCACAGAACGGATTAACAACAAGTAATGGATATTATATACAATCATTTACGGGAATTAATACTGTAGGTTCTGCGAGTACATGCGACAACTATACCGTATTAGGTGTGGTCAGTGGTGCTTATCATTAAGGTAAAAATATATGCCTGTTCATTCTCGTGTAACAACGCCTAGTTCTTTTGCGACTGGTAAAACTAAGAGAGTTCCTGTAGAAACAGCAACTCCTGTTTATGGGGAAGAGTTATTTGCAATTAAATATTGGAGGGGACATGATGGTTTTTATGATATAAAAAATGGTATAGACCTTGAAAATAAAGGTGGAGTAGTATGGGTTAAACAAGCAGCAGGTAGTAGTAATCAACCTATGATATGGTTTGATACTTTAGCTGGTGTTCAAAAGTATTATACTCTAGATAATGCAACTTATCAGCAAACTGATTCCCAAGCAATAGTATCATTTAATACTGATGGGTTTCGTATAGGTTCTAATAACAGCTGGAATCATAACAATGTTGATGGATTTGTTTGTTATACGTGGGCAAAGCATGAAAAATTCTTTACTATGCTCACCTATGAAGGAGATGGTAACGGTACTAGAAACATAGCCCATGATTTAAATGGGGAACTTGGTATGGTTGTTGTTAAGTCACAAGCAGATGCTAGTGGTGGTAGTTATGAGGATCGTAACGGGTGGCTTGTTTGGCAAAGAGGACAAAATAGTTACACTTCGCCTGGAGATATGCATAACTATACTTTCTTGAATAAAGATAATAGTCCAAATCAAGATAATGGTTATTTCACTAATAGCACCCTTCCTGCTGATCCTGGTATGACTCGTACTCATATCCGAGTTGGAAATAATCTAAATGTCACTGGTATACTTTATCATGTATATATTTGGGGTCATAATGAACTGCCAGAAGATTGTATATTTGGACCAGAAAGAAATAAACCAATGGTATTTAATGGGATTATACCTGATAGTTCCCAAAATTTTATAGAGCAAGATATGGGTATGCCTGTTCAATGGCTCCTGAACAAAAGTAATGATGGATGGGGAGATTATGGAGGCTCTTATAGAGTTGTTGATAAGATGAGAGGAATGAATGCTATAAGTGATAGTCCTTGGTTTAGTGTAAGAGCACAGAGCCCTCAAGTGCAAGAGGGTTCTTATGGTTCTATAGGTTATAAAAGTGCAAGAGGGTTTACTCCCAATAGTCAGTTTGGTAGTACAAGTGCAATTTATATGGGAATTGGTGATAGTGCATACAAAAATGTTTCTGAAAATACCACATTAAATCCTACAGCAAGAGGTGTTATTCAGAGTTTTGCAAATGATGGAGAACCCACCGCTTTGGCTCTTGGTGGAGACTTAGGTAGTGGATCGGATGTAGATAGACCAACTAGATCGTTGGATTTTACTCTTGTTAAGAGAACTAGTAGTACAAGTGGTAGTGGAGCAAATGCTGGTCCAACGAATCTTATAAATCGTGTTACTGGTAATAAGTACACTTATTATGCACATACATCTGGATACGCAAATACTTTTGCTAATGATGAGGGTACTAATCCTAATAGAAGTCGTGTAAATGGTGGATATTATAGGATGTCTGGAGGAACTCAACCAACCGAACAAGGTGCTAGTAGTCCTGGATATCTCTATATGCGTCCTCCTTTAATATCTGCAACTGGAAGGCTTTTTGCGATGGGATTGAGTACACATAGAAAGTTTTTTGATATTCAATGTTATAATGGTGTAGCTACTAATAAGACTGTGTATCATAATCTTGAATTTGAACCTGCGATGATTTGGATAAAAGTTCAAAGTAGTACTCCTTGGACTGTATATCATAAAGATGTAGGATTAAGTTATAGAATGTCTCTTGGTTCATCTACGGGAAAAGTAGCATATACTTCTGGTCAAGGTGGAATTGTTTCTGTTGATGAGGAAAAGGTAGTTTTAAGTAATGGTACATTAACTAATGATACCAATGTAATCCATACAATGTATTTGTTTGCTAACTATCCTGGATGGAGTAAAATAGGACTTTATAATGGTACAGGAACTATTGCATCTGGTGTTACACAAGACATTGATTGTGGGTTTAGTCCAACTGACGGTGTTCTTAATACTGCCAATGGTGGACCAGCAAACCTATTAATTAAAAGAGTTGATGCAGGAAGCAGTGGGTCTTGGTGGATGTGGAATAGTCATTATGATAATATCTGGCAATCTACACAAGCTTCTGGTCAACGAGGTATGAAACTAAATGAAACTGGTGATCAGTGGAGTAGTGGAATGATTTTTGAATGGATAAAAAGAAATCCAGGTGAAACAGGATTCAGACTTACTGATGTTGGTAGTAATATTATGAATTATGCTGGAGCTGATTCTGTTACCCATAATATAAATGTTACTGCTTCTGGTTCATCTGCATACACTTTAAGTGGTACTGATAGAAATGGATCTGTTTCTGGTAGCAATCCTACTGTTACTGCTTATGTGGGTGATACAATTGTCTTTAGTGTATCTGCTTCTGGTCACCCATTTTATATTAGAGTATCAAATGGTGGTGCAAATGTAAGTACTCCTGCAGCATCGAGTCAGGGTAGTGATTCTGGTAATGTTGGTTGGATACCTAACACTCCTGGCACTTATTATTATCAGTGTGGAAATCATGCTGCTATGATAGGACAAATTGTAGTACAAGCATCTCCTGCTTCAGAGTACATCTATTGGGCTATTGGTCCTGATAATACACCTCCATAAATATCTAAAAATATCTCATGCCAATACATAGTCGTATTACCTCAATAAATTCTTTTGCTACTGCTAAAACAGAGAGAGTTCCTATTGTCTCAGAATATATTGAAGACTATTTCAATGTTAAAACGAATAGACCGCTTGATAATACAGTTCCTAATAAGATAGAGACTAAAGGTATTGATTGGACAACTGCTGCTGATGGTGGTACAGGAGAAGCAGAGGGATTACTGTGGTTGAAGAAATTATATGAAACTGCTGGACATGCTCTTTATCCAAGAGAAAATTCAGGGTTATCGATAGATCTTGGTGGATCACCTGTTGTGGTTGGTGTTGGTAGCATGTACATCCAATCCAATAGTGACAGTGGTGCATCTGAAGGATTTGGTAATATGTCGGGATATACTAATGATGCTGGAATAAAATTTGAAAAGGATGCATTTACTATTCAGCGTTCAAGTCTTATTAATAATATGTATACAACTGCTAGTACAATGGACCCACTAGTATACTATTCATTTAAGAAGAAAAAGAAATTTTTTGATATAAAAGTCTATGAAGGTAATCAAACTGCTGGTAGAGTCATTAATCATGATTTAGATTGCGAACCTGGATGCGTGATGATAAAATGTCTTTCTGGTACTCAAAATTGGATAGTTTATCATAAGTATGGGAGTGGTGCTGACTCAGATCCTTCTGTTGCATATAAGTATTATTATGCTTTAAATAGCACTGCAAATGCAAATTTTATGGGTGCAGGTGTAATACAACCTGTAGGAACCACACACGTTACATTGAACGTAGATATCAACCAGATTAATGCTAGTGGTGAAAAATATATGATAATGTTCTTTGCAGATTCAGGGAGTGGTGGATTTGGTGATGATGGTAGTTTGGATGGAATTGCTTGTGGGGCTGGTGTAATTGGTGATTGGAATAGTGCAAATTCATATCAAGATTTGGGATTTGAACCCCAGTGGGTTTTGGTAAAAGGTTATTTGGCTTCGGATTCTACACAACCTTGGTGTATTGTTGATGCCCAGAGAAATATGTTTAGTGAATATGAAAGTGGGAGTACTGTTTGGGCAAAATCTCCAACTCTTCAAGCCAACAGTAATGTTGAACAATCCTATGGTATGTCACTTTTTACTGATGGTGGTGGATTTTATGTTAGAAGAAATCAAGGAAATTACGGTACTGTTTTACAGGATGGAGATAAGTATATTTACATTGCTATTGCAAAACCACAAAGAACGGCAACACAACAAAATATGTTCTTGGATGGTGTAGGAACAGGAGGAACTAATTTCTATACAGCAACTACAGTAACAGCAGGTGCAGCAAGACCAACAGTATTACCTGGTTTCTCACCTGATAGTGCGTGGGTAAAACCAAGTTGGAATTTTGCAGGTAATCCTTGGGATGTTTGGAATCGTAAAGTGGGTGTAAAGGAAAATACAGGTATGAGCAATACTAGACAATACCTCCTTCAATTTAATAATAGTTTTAATAAGGCTGGTCCAAGTGATGTGAACGTTTTTTATAGTAATGGATATTATGCTAATAGTGATGGTTCTTATAATTACGATGCACAGGATATTTTTTATATGTTTAAGAAGACTCCTCACTTTTATGATACACAGCACACATTCCTTGATGGTACTAATCCCAGAGTCGTTAAACATAATCTAGGTAAGAAACCTGAATTGATGATATCGAAGACTACTTATCCAAGTGGTGCTCCTTCTATTGGTGCAAACTGGTGGATGTATTCAAGTGCTCCAGGACTTGGTTATACAATGACTACAGAAATGAATGGTAGTGCAGCATTTAGTTCTGGTAATGTATGGGGGGCAGAACCTACTGCATCTACATTTACTTTAGGAAGTATTGGTGGAAGTGTATCAGGATCTGGTTGGGCTCATACAATGCTCTTCTCTAGTTGTCCTGGTGTAAGTAAGGTTGGATTCTATACAGGCACAGGAAGTTTAATAGATATAGATTGTGAGTTTGTAAGTTCCCCACGTTTTGTTATGATTCAAAGAACTGATAGTAGTGGTGGTGATAGATATGTGTTTGATAGTTATAGAGGTATGAGTGGATTTAATGGTGCTGGAGAACAATTATATAGTAATCCTGGTGACTATACATGGACTGCTCCTGCTGGAGTAACAAGTATTAGTATAGTTCTTGTTGGTGGCGGTGGTGGAACACCTAATGCTGCATCTCAAAGTGGAGGTGGTGGTGGTGCATTAGCATATAAAAATAATATTACGGTGGTTCCTGGAGTATCTTATAACCTAACAGTAGGTGTTGGAGGATCACATGGTGTAAGTAGTGGTGTTGGTTCTCATTATAATGGTACTGATGGTGGTAATAGCACTCTTACTGTAGGTTCTGAAACTTATGTTGCTTATGGTGGAAAGGGTGCAATATACAGAAGTAATGGTGGAGCTTCTTATCCACAATCACCAGGAGATGGTGGAACTCGCTCTGCTAACACAGATGGTGGTGGAGATGGTGGAAGAGGTGGGTGGCAAGGTGGATCAAACGCTGGTGGCGGCGGTGGTGGTGCTGGTGGATATACTGGTGATGGTGGTGGAGGTGGATATCAAGGAACTTCTCAAGGAAACGGTACTGTTTCTGGTGCTGATGGACTAGGCGGTGGTTCTGGTGGCGGTGGTGCTGGAGTTGGTGGTAACACTGTTGGTGCTGGCGGCGGTGGAACAGGATTATACGGTGAAGGTGCTTCTGGAACTGGTGGTTCTGCTGGTGGCGGTGATGGTGATGGTGGTCAAGGTGGTTCTGTTTCAAACCAAACTACACCACCTGGTGCTAATAACAATGTTGGCGGTGGTAGAAATGGTCCCCAAAATTGGTCTAGTGGTGTAGAAAGTGATGCATTCTTTGGTGGAGGCGGTGGTTCTCAAGGTGGCGGTGGCGATGGTATGGGTGGAGCAAAAGGTGGAATTAGAATTGTATGGGGAGAGAGTGTTGCTGGAGTTGCAAGAACTTTCCCTGCATCTGCAGATGCTCCATATCTTCTTGACCCTCATTTAGATCTAGGAGCTAATAGTCAATCAGCTAGTAGCAGTAATGCTGACGTTGGTATAACTAATGTTGGATTCCAAGTTCCTTCCTCTGCAAGTACCATTAATGGCAATGGTGCGAAATATATATTCCTAGCAATTGCCTAAGATAAATAAAAGAAAGTAACAAATACAATGAGTCAGACGAAGGCACAATTACTAGCACCGATTGGCATTATAACCTGTCCAGGATTAGATGTTACTGTTGGTGGTAGTTCACCTTTTCAGGTAGGATCAACGGGAATTATAACTGCTGTGAGTGCTAGCTTCAGTGGTGACGTTGCTGTTGGGGGAACTCTTACTTATGAAGATGTAACTAATATTGATTCGGTTGGACTTATAACAGCAAGAAAAGGAATAAATGTAACTGCTGGAGTATCAACCTTTGCAGCAAATATTGATGCAAATGCAAGTATTAATGTAAGTGTAGATATTAATGCGAATGGGAATATTATAGGTGATAACTCGACAAATATATCTGGGATAGCATCTGTAACTGCTACCACACATTATGGTACATATTATGGTAGTGGTGCTAATTTAACTGGTATAGAGGGTGGTGGTAAGGCACAGGGAGTTGCTCATGGTAGTATTGGTCTTGGAACTGCTGTTGCTGTACGATCTGACGGTAAATTTGCTGCTGTTACTGGAACTAATATGACTGGGGGAACTCCAGCAGCTAGTGGATTTTCTGAGGTAGCATTTCCTTCAATAACTTATGATAGTGTAAATGGTAAAGTTATTGTAGTATGGCAAGGATATAGTGATGATGATGGTTATGCTTCGGTTGGAACTATAAGTGGAACAACTATAAGTTGGGGATCAACTGTAAAATGGAACGGCACTACTAATTCCAGACCTAATACGGTTTGTTATGATTCCACTAATGAAAGAATTGTTATTGTATTTAGAGAGGATAGTGGTAATATAAAATCGTGCGTGGGTCAAGTTAGTGGAACTAGTATAACATTTGGAAGTGTAGTAACTATTGATTCAAATAGTAGTAATTACTATCCAGATTGTGCATTTGATTCTACTACGGGAAAAGTTGTAGTATCTTGGAGAAGGCATACCAATAATTATGGTGTTGCTAAAGTAGGTACTGTTAGTGGAAATAGTATATCATGGGGATCGGAAGTTGCGTGGACAGGAGTTGCGATTGAGAGAACTTCTCTTGTATGTCACGATGGATATGTAGTTTGTGTTGATCAAGATAAAGTTAATGTTGGTCAAATTAGTGGAACTAGTATAACATTTGGAACTATGGCAACAATTCCAGATTTTGGTAGTGGTGATGCTACTAATATAGATGTTGATCCTAACACTGGTATATTTTTGATACAAACTAAGAGGAGTGCAAGTAGTTTGATAACTGCAATTCCTGCAACAAGAAGTGGAACTACTTTAACTTTTGGAACTTACAAGAGTCTTTCATCATCAAGTCCAAATAGTAATCAGACTTTATGTTGGGCTGGTGGAGAAAATAAATTCTTTGCTAGTTTCTCTAGTGGTTCTAGTGGTTCTGGTGGAATGCAATCTGTTTCAATACAAGTAAATGGATCTGGAACTGCTATATCTGGTGTTTCTTCTCCATATGTGTTTTTGGGTTCCAATAGTGGTAATGATCAAGCAGATTATGCAGATTGTACTCATGCTGGTGGTGGTAAAGTTGTCGTATTTCTAGCAAATCAAGCAGATAGTAGAAATGGATGGTATTATGTTGAACAGACTAGAGTTTCAAATGCATATGTAGGATCATTTGTTGGTTTGTCAAATGCAGCATATACTGATGGACAAACTGCAAAAGTTTCTGTTACTGGAGCAGTAAGCACCAATCAATCAGGACTTAGTACTGCAACTAGATATTTTCTTAATGCTGATGGTAGTTTGTCTACTGATGCAGAGGGTGTAGTTATTCTTGTGGGTGATGCTCTTTCTGCTACTAGCATTTTACTTCGCTAATCTAATAGTACACTTAATTAAGTGGCACACAAAACCCCTGCACTTCGGTGTGGGGGTTTATACTATCTGTAGTTCGTTAAAGAAAATGCAATTAACTGGATCTGAAAAACTTGTTTTTATCGCATCCTTTATGGTTCTTATGAACTGGGGTGTTCGTCTTTCTTCTCTTGCGATTGGTAATTTGCTATGATT
>Ga0114932_10005412_pt1 | contig 11344 bp, 10 predicted proteins | sample 2SBtaG_2_FD_87286 | JGI IMG/M metagenome (GOLD analysis project Ga0114932, IMG submission 87286) | Deep subsurface microbial communities from Kolumbo volcano to uncover new lineages of life (NeLLi) - 2SBTROV12_ACTIVE470 metaG | ecosystem: Environmental > Aquatic > Marine > Volcanic ... | reverse complement strand
TTTCAGATGATTTTCCATTTGATGATGATTCTTCATGGTTTGAATCATTTTTTCTCGTAACTCTGGATCACTAGTCATAGGAGTTAACATATTTTTGAGCAATTCAGGATTTTCTTTCATTTGGGATACCCAATTATTCATAGTTTGCATCATCATGTTAGGATCTTTCTGTATCATCTCATGCCAGTGATACATTAGTTTTTCATTTGATGCCATATTGTTCATCAAATTATTCATCATTTGTGGATGTTTTTCCATCATTGATTGGTTGTGTGAACCGTATCCTCTATCAATTAATTTCAAATATGTTGATGGTATGACACATGTAGGATTTCCATTTGTCTTTTGTAGTAACAAATGACCAGATTTACAAGTCAATAAATCAAGATCTCCAAATTTTTCCCATTGTTGATGTGGCCTCATATCTTGCTGAGCAAAAGTATTCTCAAAGTAGGATGGACTAACAACAAGGGTTAGAATTACAACAAAAAGAAAGACATGATGAAAATACAACATTAGTTGTAGTGTGTTTTTATCTTAAATAGTAATCGTAAAAAATCAAATTTACTGACTAATTATTTTGAAAACAAGTTAATGTTTCTCTCAACTAGTTTTCCATGTCCAAGTTTACCAATCACTTCAAAGTTTTCAGATACTAGTTCTCCTCGTACGATTGTTTTGACAGGCCATCCCTTTAGATTTCTTCCCTCATATACAATATAGTCAGAGAAGCCACCAAACAAATCAGAAGTAACTGTTTTTTCCTTTTTCAAATCTAGCATTACAACATCAGCATCAGAATCTTTCTCAAGAGTACCTTTTTGTGGATACATTCCAAAAATTTGAGCGGCATTTTGACTTGTAAATCGTACAAATTGCTCTAGTGTAATTTTATTTTGATTAACTCCATCATTAAGTAAAATAGGAATTACCGTGCCTATTCCAGGAAAACCAGCAAGAGCACTCCAAACATCATCTCCTCCCAGTTTGAGTTTGAGTTGATTTGCTACATGATCAGTGCCTATTGTATCAATTTGATTATTAGATAATGCATTCCAAATAGCATTACGATCATTTTCAGTTCGAATGGGAGGCATTACTTTTGCAAGATATCCAGATTGTTTCTCATAAGATAGTGTAAGATAGTGAGGACAAGTTTCAACAAAGATTTTCGTTCCAAGTTTTTTCTCTTCTTCAATTTGTTTTAGTGCACGTTCAGAACCAATGTGGACAAAGTAAATTACACAATCATAATCTCGACCAAATTTTGATATTGTTTTGATTGCCTTAGCTTCAAACTCTGGAGAACGACTAGAAGACCATGCAGATAATCCATCTTGGTGTTTTTCTTTTGCAGTTTTGATTCCACATCCACATGATTCATAATCTTCAGCATGAACAAGTACTGGACAACCAAGTTCAGCAGCAGCTTTTACTGTTTGCTCAACAATTTCATCAGTTACATTTACTTCAGCTGCAACAAGGTTTGGAGAATTTGGCGGCATGTCCATGTATACATGTCCTACTTCACCACCAAGATTCATGTAAATTTTAAAAGATGTAATTCCTTTTTCAACACAGAGATTCATCTCATTGATTTGTTGAGGTGTAAAAATAGAAGCATGTATTGCATAATCAACATAATGATTTTCAGATGCAGTGTCAAGCTGAGCTTGTAAAGAATTAGAAAAAGGATCACCTAGTCTAAGCATTCGCATCATTGTAGTAATTCCCCCTATTGCTGCAGCATGTGATTCAGTTTTTGCAGCTTCATTAATTGGAGAATAAACTCCATAATGGACATGAGTGTCAATTGGGCCAGGGATTGAAACTAGTCCTGCACCATTGATTTTATGATCACATGCAGGGGTATCAGTTGTAAATCCAACAATTTTTCCTTCATCAATAATGATATTTTTCTCAACCATTCCTTGAGGAAGAATAACGTGTGAATCAGTAATTACAGTGTCATACGTCATCTGAAAATTTTGTGTAATTGAGGCTATTATGCGTTGAGATACCAAACAAAAAGGTCATGAGTATGGTAAAGGAGGAATTAAACCAATTTTAAATCAAAATTTGCCTAGTACCTATATTTTCAACCAAAATTTACTTCATTAGAAATCTAGAGAAATTATTAGTTGTTGTTTCATCCAAAGTTATTTTCCAAACATGACAATTTTTTATATTTTTTATTTTGAGAAAAATTTTAATTGTTTATTTTTAATAATTCATTTTTTGAAAATATTCCCAAAGTGCATGTTATTGATTATAGATAAATTGTTTGGCTTTTATGAACGTGTAATTTTATAAAGTGCATTGCCTTGCGGTGCAAACACAATCCAAAACACCTCTTTAATTTTCAAATATTTTTTTCAAGATGGAAACAACAAAACGATTTTAAGTAAATGATTTAATTTCAAAACTAAGTTTTGATGTAAAATGATGAAATCAAATCCATCCACTTTGGCAAAAAAATCTTGTGAAACAGTTTTGACTTTAGATGAATCAATAAGATTTGTAGGAAAAGTTGTAGATAGAAAATTGCTAGCATTTGTAAGACAAAAAGATTCAACACCGTTACTTAATAATGAATTAGAAAATATGGCTCATCATCAAGCATCAATAAAAATAATGATGGAAGAAATGTTTGATGATAGCCTAGGGATGACAAATTGGATGATTACATCTAAAGAAAAAGTAAAACTAGTCTCTGTTTTTCTAGATGAAGGAATGATTATTCTTTCCATGGAACCCAAGGGAAATCATGATGAGATAATCAAAAAAATCCAAAGTCTAAATGTGAGTCTCTAAATTTCAGTCTAGGCTAATTATTTATCATATTGTCAAATTTCTAATTAATTTCTGAAATCATACTTAGAAAATGAATAAAAATACAACAAAAAGAGGTATTCTGGGGGCCGGTGGTTTAGGAGTATAATGCCTCGTTCGCAACGAGGATGTCGAGGGTGCGATTCCCTCCCGGTCCACTTTTCCAGAAACTATTATACATAAATGAAAAATATCATCTTCATGGAAGGTTTTGACGGCAAAAAAGCTGCACAAGATTACATGTCAAAGCATACTCTAGCATTCTCAACACCAGAATTGACTCTAATGAGATTTGCATTTTGGTTAGGGGATTCAGTTCCAGATCCAAAAAATGAGGGTAAAGGAGTTCCAAGAATGATGACATATTTGGTAGAACAAGATTTTGAACCAGTGTTAATAGATGATGAAACGTATGTACCATCAGGTGCAGTAAAAAGTTCATCTCTTGTTGGAAATGCATTCAATGAACAAGTTTCAAGTGGAAAGTTTTGTTCGGAATGTGGTAACAGTCTTTCAGCTACTGCAAAATTTTGTCCTGAATGCGGAACTACACAAGAATAAGGAAAATAATTTTTTAACTAGAAATTTTATGCTTTAGCGCCACACTTTGTACAAAACTTTGCACCATCTCTAAGTGCTGCACCACAAGAAGAACATCCGTTTCCAGTTTGTTGTGGTGACATTTGTGATGGTGCTGTTTGTCTTGGCATTAATGAAGGATCTGGTGATGGTAAAGTCCCAACATCTGAAAATGCTTCTTGTGCCGATACAATTCCTGGCGGACCTCCACCAACTGGATTTTGTGCAGTTCCTGCTCTTGGGGGTTGACCCATTCCTCCTGCCATCATTCCTGGTTGACCCATTCCGGGCATCAAACCAGGAGATTGTGTACTTCCAGAACCACTACCAACAGATTTTTTTAATTCAAAGATTACTTTGATTGCAAGAAATTCTAATGCAGAATATGCAACTGTGTAATCACCTAATTTTTGAAAGAATTCTTTGTCACTGATTTGACCTTTCTTGTACATGTTATTTGTGTCCAAAAATGATTCATAGTATCCTTGAGATTCATCAAACAAGCTCTGTAGTTTGTCAAAGAGCATGTTTAGTGTATCTACTTCACCAAATGACATAATCTCAGTCGATTTTTGGAATATTAATTACTTTAGGATCAAAAAAGAAGAAAAAACGTGTTTGTAAGTTATGCGAGTGCTCTATCAATCATACCTTGGTATGATTCTTTAGAAGCTGCTCCCACTTGCTGACTGACGATTTCACCTTTGTTAAGGAGGATTAAAGTTGGAATACTAAAGACATTGTATTTTGATGCCAATTCATTGGCCTCATCAACATTAACCTTGACAAATTTTACTTTGCCATCATAGTCAGCTGCTAGCTCTTCAACTACTGGACCTACCATTCTACATGGTCCACACCATTCTGCCCAAAAGTCTACAAATACAGGGATGTCAGAATTAATCACATCTACTTCCCAGGATTTTGCATCTGAAATTTGTGTTACAGCCATTCTAACATTATTTTATTGAACGTACCTAAAAATGTTCACCAGAATTAACACCATATTTTTTGTTGGAAAATTAATTTTGATATATACTTAAATGACGTTTTGATAAATTCCAGATATGAGTTCTGAACTTAGACTAAAAAAATTAAGAGGATCTGGCGGATATGTAATGGCTACTGTTACTGATGAACAACAAATGAAAGGGAATCTAGGAGGCCCAGATCTATTTTTGGCACCAATTGGAAGATTAGATGCTGAAAAAATTACTAAACATTTTTGCAATACTTGTGAGAAAGAATTTGAAGGTCCTCCAAAAATTGAATTTGAGAATCCAAATGAAGAAGTTGCTGAAAATCTAATTCTTGCAGAACGTGGTCAGTACATTTGTAATTCATGTAACGCTTCAATTGCAGAATATAGAGATTTCAAAAAACAAGATGAAGCAGGCGAAGTTGGAAGTGCAAAACCATTAGAACCACAAGTTCAATCTGCATCACAGCCAGAGACTGTACCACAACAAATAGCAGAATCAGCAGCTCCACAAGAAACTGTGACACAGCCAGGTTCTGCAACTTCAGTTACCTCAATTGAAGGAAAAACAGTATTTGATGAAAGCGCAAACAAGATAGGAACTGCAAAACAAGTTGGAATTGATTCTACACAATCTATGGTTTTAGTAATTACTAAAGATGATGGCACAGAAGGTAGTATTCCATGGACAAGCATTAAAAAAATTGGCGAAGTTGTTCTTTTAGGAAATCCTCAAGAAACTTCCCAACCAGGTAAATGCTCTAATTGTGGATTTGGAAATAAAGAAGGCTCCAAATTCTGTGAAGAGTGTGGTTCTAAAATCTGATATCTAGGAAATTTAATCAATGATACTAAGGCGATAATATAATTGGCAAAAAGATCAATCCCTAAAGGCGTAGTTAAAGACATCATTATTGTCGCTGTAGGTGTTTTAGTTATTTGGATTGGTTTACAAGTAGCATTTGGAACACAAAATCCGTTTTATGTTGTAGCTAGTGGAAGTATGATTCCAGTTTTGGAAGTTTATGATGTATTGATAGTCCAAGGTCATGAGCCCTTTGAAGATATTGAAGTAGGAGATATCATTGTGTTTAATCGTCCATCTGATCATGACAGAGTAATTGTGCATAGAGTTGCCTCAATAATGGAAGAGGATCCCAAAACAATTAGGACAAAAGGAGATGCAAATCCAGCATCAATTCCAGGAACTGACTTTCCAATCACAGAAGAAGAATACATAGGAAAAGTAGCCTACACTGTTCCTCAAGTTGGGTATATCACACAATTGCTAAAACCGCCAATCAACTATGTCATTATTGCAATTGTTGTTGGAATAATGGTGGTAAAACAATTTGTAAAGAAGAAAAATGAAAAAGAGCTTCCATTCACAGATCCTTTAGATTCAGTTAATCCTGATACAATTGAAGAATTATCAGATATTGACAAGATTGAAAAAGATTCAGAATATTCCGAACATGTTGAAAAATCAGAAGAGATAGAAGAATTAGATGATACTGATGAACCAGAAAATCAAACAAAAACAGAAAAAATTGAAGAGACCTTTGATGAAATAGAAGACTCTATTGAAGATAAAGTAGAATCTAATGAAAAAGAAGATCCAAAGAAAAAAGAATACTAATTTTTGTTAATTTTCAGGCAAACAGGTTCACATATGCCGTATGACAAGAGCAATAGATCGTCCTGCTTGCTTGGTAGTGTAATTACGTCAAATTTACTAAAAAAGGATCCTGAGAAATTATTAGTTTCAAGAGTAGTATCACTTATCAAGTAGCAGAAAATAAAATTTCTAATTGAAATATTTGCTTGTATTTTCAATATTGCTTTTAGTAGGTTCTGCATATGCACAAACTCCATTTCGAGATACTACAGGTTTGACGCTAAATGGAATAGAGTGGTGTGAAGAAAACTATCAACTGTATAATTTTATGGGAAATGATTTTTTTGAACATCATCAACACTCAATTGAATCAAGACTTTGTGGCAATTTGTACAATGATGATTTATGGTTGTATTATGAACCAGATAGATATCAAAAACTAATTGAGCAAAGCAGGAAATACTATAGTTTAGAAATTCAGGAAAGTTCCTTAGAAGCAAAAGAAGGAATTATAGATACAAAATCTGTAAACATTGAAGAAATTCCTCAAGAACTTGCTCTGCAGCAAAAAGAACTAGAGCAAAAAATTGAAGAAATTGAATCTAATGAAATCAATTTGGGAACACAAATTATTGAAGAAAAACAAGTAGATAATTCCGAAGGAGGAGGTTGTCTTATTGCTACAGCAACCTATGGTTCAGAGATGGCACCACAGGTTCAACTGCTAAGAGAAATCAGAGACACTCAATTGATGAGTACTGATTCAGGTGTATCATTTATGACTGGATTCAATTCATTGTACTATTCATTCTCACCATACATTGCAGATATGGAAAGAGAAAGTCCAGTATTCAAGGAGATGGTAAAGATTGGAATTACACCATTGCTATCAACTCTATCTGTAATGGAACATGCAGAAATAGAGTCTGAAGTGTTAGGTTATGGAATCAGCGTTATTTTGATGAATCTGGGAATGTATGTGGGAGCTCCTATAATGATAATCATTCAAATTAAAAATAAAAGAAAAAAGAACTAAGAGTTCTTGTTAATGTCACCACAGATTCCAGGTGTGGAACCGTCAGTTTGACATTCAGGAGCAAATCCTTCAATTTCAATGATCTTTCTATTACCAGATTTTTCTCCATTACCGTTTCCATTACCATTGTTTTCATCAGTTAGTTCAAATTTCATCCAAGCAACATCGTTTGATACATCTGCATCAACAAATGAATTTGCAGGATTCCATGTGTGGGTTAGGAAGTATATTCCATTTTGAAGACCAGTAATGTTAATTTCATTACCTTCAACTGATTGGTGATATTGGTCAACCCAACCTGGTTGAATTCCTTGTAATCCTACCTCACAATCCCAATAGATTCTCTGAGACGTTGGGGATTCACTACCATCATATTTGAAAACATTTGTAATACAAAATCCAACTTTAATGGATGAAGCAGCATCAACTATGTCACCAGGAACATTTGGATTATTTGGATCATATGCTCTAACTGCAAATTCTCCAACATCATCAATGTGCCAATGGTTGTGAGTTTCATGGAAAATGAATTGACTCACATTATTGTGCCAAACTTTTTGATCAGTTAAACCAAAGTTACCTTCATCATCATATAGATTTTGGAATGCATCTTGGGTTGTTCCTTCATCAGCATTAGGATCAGGGAATAATGGTTCAAATTCCAAAGTTCCAGGACCAAGATTAGCCCATACATTAGTAAATCTCAAAAATTCATTTTGTTGTTGATTATGAATTGCAAGATGTTTTGGAACTCCAGGTGTTACATCTGGAAGAAGTGCATCAGTAGGAACTGATGGTTCATCATTTCCACCATTATTGTTACCATTACCGCCTTTAGCTGCTGCTGCATCCAAAATCATTGGAGTTGCAAACATAAATCCAATTGCAAGTAATAATGGAAGTATTAGAAGTGGTTTTCGAAAGTTCGTTTTTGAAAAAGTCATTAATCAAGACATTAAAAATTAGTAATTAAATAACTGTTAGTCAAAAATGAACAAACAGGATAGCAAATGTAACACATGAAATTAAGAATTTATGTACATAAAAAAACAGTTGTAAAATTATGAATTATTTCTAAAGAACAGAGTCTTTTGTTTTGAAAACTCGTTTAAAGTATTCAGATGGTTCTTTTGGTTCTTCAATATCGTTTGTGATACCAGCTAGATTCTTTGCCAAGTTCTTTTTGTAAGCAACTTGCATCTGTCTCTGAATTTGGATTCTTTGAGCCTGTGGTGAACCTGCACCATGCATTGATTCTGTCAAGTAACCCACAGCATTTCTTCCCAAAGTCATGTTTTCTATTAATCTTAAAATTCTCATTCTATTTTCAACATCAACACCTTTTCTTCCTGCAAGATATTTTTTGAGTAGTGGTCCAGCTTCTGGATGTCTAAAGTCTTTCTCAGATGGTAATGTAACGACTAATCCACCTGCAATGTCTTGTGCTAGTCTACTAATTTCATATGGGAATCTTGTAACGTTGTGTTTACAAACTTGTGCAAGCATATCATCATTTAGGAATACACCTGACTTCATTTTCTGTCCTTGGTGTGATGATGCAATACCTGCAGCAAATATTGTTTCATTAAGATGAGTCATCTCAATAATTTTATCTTTAATGTGAGAGACTTTAGGAACGCCATTGTAATCTGCAATTGTTGCTGCTGCACCAATTAACACATCACCTAGACCTGTTTTGCACACATAACTACGTCTATGGTAACATGTGAATCTCTCTACAAGCATTGATGCAAATTCGTATTCACCATGCATGAAGACCTTATCCCATGGAATAAACACATTATCTAAAATTATCAAGGCTTCTTGTCCGCCAAACTTTGCATTACCATCATCAATGTCTCCTTCTTCCATACTTCTTGTGTCACAAGATTGTCTACCGTAAATGTAAGTGACGCCTTTAGCATCTGCAGGAATTGCTCCAACAATAGCCCAGTCTTTGTCTTCTTCAGTCAGTCTAATTGTTGGCATTAAGATAATCCAGTGAGAGTTTATACAGCCTGTTTGGTGGGCTTTTGCACCTGAAACATAGACACCATTTTCATCAGTTTTTACAATTCTGGTAAATAGATCAGGATCTTCTTGTTCTGCTGGGCCTTTGCTTCTATCTCCTTTAGGATCAGTCATTGCACCCCCAATTACAAAATTTTCTTTTTGAACCATTTTGACAAACTCTAAGAATCGTTTATGATAATCAGTTCCATGTTTTTCATCAATTTCAAAAGTTGTAGAATGTAGTGCATTCATTGCATCCATTCCAACACATCTCTGGAAACAAGTTCCAGTATTTTGTCCGAGTTTTCTTTGCATTTTATTTTGTAAAACTAAATCTTCTGCACTTTCTGCAATGTGTAAAAATCTGTTAACTTTCAATCCAGAAAGTGAAGAGTCAGCTGAAGCAAGTGCTTCTTCACGAACTGCCAAATCATAAGTTTCTGCAACTGCATTAATTGAAGGTCTAATGATTGGATGATCAACATAGTTTTCTACTAATTCTCCAAAAAGGTAAATTTTGAGATCGCGACCTCTAAGACTTTCAATATAATCATCACCTGTTCTAATTGTCTTCAAGACATTAGCCATGTAACATTATTGATTTTGATGTTGTATAAATATTCTAAATTGATGTAGGCGATAATTTAGGAATGGATTGCGATCAGAGGCCTATTCGGACATCAAGGATTTTACATCCTTTTCCTTTTTCCATGACTAGTACAGGATTCATGTCTAATTCCTTGATCTCTTTAAAGTCAGAAACTAGTTGAGATAATCTCTGAATGCATTCAGAAAGTTTTGTAATATCTGATGGTTTTTCTCCTCTAACTCCTTGAAGTAATTTTTGTGTCTTTATTGATGCAATCATGTCATCTGCTTCTTTGTTAGTTACTGGTGCAAGTTTGAATGTAACATCTTTGAGAACTTCTACATAAATTCCTCCCATTCCAAGCATAATGACAGGACCAAATCCGGGTTCAAGTTTTGAGCCTATGATCAATTCTTTGCCACCTTTTACCATCTCTACAATTAAGACGCCTTTAATCTCAGCCTTTTTGTCGTATTTTTTGGCATTTTTGATAATTGTTTTAAACGCATCTTTAATTTCAGCATCATTTGTCAAGTTTACTTTGACACCACCTGCATCAGACTTGTGAATGATTTGTGGTGATGCTATTTTCATCACAACAGGATATCCAATTTTTTTGGCAATTTTTATTGCTTCAGCTTCATTTTTGGCAAGTGCACTTTGAGGTAATGGTAATCCATATGCTTTGAGAACTTCTTGGCCTTCCTCTTCCAATAGATTTGGTCTCTTCTCTTTTTTGACCTTGTCAAAGATTTTTTTTGCTTTAGCTTTGTTTACTTTGAATTTGGTAATTTTTCCTTCTTTGGTATTTACCCAAATTGCAAACTTTATCATTGCAGCTAAAGTTCTGATTGCTCCTTCAGCATATGTGTAATAAGGAACATCTCCTTTGGATAAAATTTCTCTATTTGTAATGCCTTCATCTAATCCCATCAAACTTGCTAGCATTGTTTTTTTGTATTTCTTTGACATTGAAACGACAACTTCAGCGAGTTTATCATAATTCAAAGTTCCAGAAGGAGTACACATTGTAATTACTGAGCCAACTTTAGGATGTTTGAGTACACGATCCAATACATTATGAAATCTGTTAAAATCAGCATCACCTACAATATCAACAGGATTTCTAGAGCTTCCCCATGGAGGAATCACTTCATCTATCTTTGGACGAATGCTTTCAATTTTAGCCATTCTAATTCCTGCTTTAGAACAAGCATCAGTGGAAATGATTGCAGGTCCACCTGCATTTGATACAATAACTAAACCGCCAGCTGTTGGAAGGGGTTGTTTTGAAAATGCTGTTGCATAATCAAATAGTTCTTCCATTGTGTCAACTCGGATTGCACCAGATTGTTTTAGTAATGCATCATAGATTTCATCTGAGCCCATCAAGGCGCCAGTATGAGACATTGCAGCCTTTGCACCCTCCGGACTACGTCCAGATTTAAGAACAAGTACTGGTTTTTTGAGTTTTTTAGTAATATTTTTACAAACTTTGAGGAATTCCTGACCATCACCCATGTCTTCAAGATACATTACAATGACTTTGGTTTGTTTATGATTTGCAAGAATTTTAAGAACATCAACTTCACTCATTGCAGCTTTGTTACCAAGACTAACTACTGCAGAAAAACCAATTCCTTGAGCACTTGCATCTTCAACTAATGCTGCACATATTGCACCACTTTGTGATACAAG
>Ga0114932_10005409_pt1 | contig 11346 bp, 15 predicted proteins | sample 2SBtaG_2_FD_87286 | JGI IMG/M metagenome (GOLD analysis project Ga0114932, IMG submission 87286) | Deep subsurface microbial communities from Kolumbo volcano to uncover new lineages of life (NeLLi) - 2SBTROV12_ACTIVE470 metaG | ecosystem: Environmental > Aquatic > Marine > Volcanic ... | reverse complement strand
TTGCAAGTGCTGCTCTACCTGCACCGAAAGTAGCACCTATTCCTTTTTGTCCAAATAAACCCATAGCTTCTCCACCAAAACCAGCTCTACCAAATAGACCACCTATACCTGTTCCAGGTATACCAAATGCTAATGCACCACCTAAAGCTATTTTACCCAATGGACTTTTAGCAACTTTCTTAACACCACGAACAGCTTTTTTAACTAAGCTTCCTAATCCGTATAATTGTCTGGGTTCTTGCATTCTAGATATTGCCATATTTTTACCTTAATTGTTCGTTTTACTTGGTTTTAGAGAACAAATCAAGAGCTGGCATTATTACTTTTACGTCCTGTGCCATGTCCTCGTTCTTATAACCCTTGGATTCCCAGTCTTTTCTTTCCTTAAAAACCTCACCAGTTTTTTTATGTCTATAAGTTGTCTCTACTTTTGCTTCTTTTAGTTCCATTAGTCTGTTTTCTCCTTTAGTATATTGAGATAACTAATACCAAAAACCACACCATCAGATACAGTGCCTGCTGTAGTATAAGCTAATGTTGTCCCACCTTCTACAATCAAAGGTAAGGTTAATATTTCAACACTAGTAGCGGCTACTAACGTTTGTGTATTTACTATCTCAAATGCATTGTTTTTTATTGTAACTGTTGGTGTATTAGATCCTGATTTATTTGTTACTCTTAAAGATTTTATTATAATAGTTTCGTTAACACTTGGAGAAAGCATTGTTACGGTCTCTGCAGCAGTGGTAGTTTTCCCGTAAAATTTATACTGATTTACTACTGCCATTATTCTAAAAAGAAACTTTTAGCTTCTATCTCTTGTTTAACTTCATCTTGAAATGAAGAATTTAATTTTGTTATTACACCATCTAAATCCCTAACTAACGATTGTAGATTTTTTTGATCGTACTCAGGTTGAGCTCTAGTTAATGATTGTACAATTTTAGCCATTATAAAATACTTGCTAGTCCTCCATAAGCAAACGAACCCATAGTATCTGACCCACCTTTATCTGCTGCTCCCATTCCTGTACCAGCTCCTGCAGGTCCATCCATAAAACCACTGTCATACCCAGCTTGATATCCACCAGTACCAGCAGCTTTGTTTTCTGCTGCTCTTCTTGTAACTTCATTCTGTCTTGCATTTTCTATAGCTTGTGCTTCTGATTTTTTTCGTTCTCTATAAGCTGTACCCATCATAGAAAGAGGTCCTAAAAAATAACTAAGACCAATTTTAGAAAGTGCACCTTTATTAAGTGTTGGATTGTTTATAGCATTTATATCCTCCGTTAATTCTGAATCTTCTATACCATAAGCTTCCGATTCATAATCAAAACCAGAATTATTAGGAGCAGATATAAATCCGCCTCCACCTTCGCCATCACCTTGATTAATTGGTGGATAAATATATGGAACTGGTGCTTGAGATATTATTCCAGAGTTAGATAAATTATTAAAATTTAACATATTAGGTTGATTTGTATTAGTGCCTAAACCTAATCTATATTGTTCTTGAGGTAAAAATGTTAAACCTCCTGCGTATAGATCTTGATCTGCTTGATTATAAAAACTTGGTCCTATTGCCATTATCTTCTACCTCCTGGGTGTATGTCTAATCTAAATGTACCCAACTTCCAATCTTCACCAGCTGCAGTATTAGCAACCTCAAGAGCAATCTGTCTTGCTCTTACTCTAACATCTTTTTTAGTTGTTGTAGAATCGCAAGAAAAAGTATTTGTAACTTGTGCACTATTTGGATAAACTCTTGTTTTAAATTTAACGGCTGTGTTACCTGTTTGACTAATAAAATCTGGTATAAATCTGCTTATTCTCATTATAAATTCTCCATCACCTCTCAAGTCTGGTGCCCCTAATGCTTGACCGCTTGCAGCTCTTCTTTGTGTAATATCAAAATCACCAGAAGTAATACTAGCAATAACAGCGGTAATAACACCACCAGCATTTACTTGATCGGTCCCTGTTTCCTGTTGATAGTATATAGTACATCCGTCTGTATTACCAGTAACATCGTAAGAGCTGTTGCTGCTAGGATCATAGTAGGTAGCATGAGGTCGTTCGAATACAGCAGAGTCTTGCCATGCTGCTCTAGGTAAAGTGCCTGTTGTCCATATAGGTCTTTTAGGTGTTGAGTCTAGATAATTGTATGTAACTACCCTGTTAATTTGATTAGAGTTTGTTGTGCAATAAAACCAACTTATTTCTCCAAATAGATTATTTAGTCCTGCATTAATAAGATCTCTAGAAACTAAATTTATATCATCATAAACATCGTCTTCAACTAAACAAGGCATTGATTTTAATTGACCATCATATGTAAAGAATCCATTTTCTGACATCCAATAAGCAGAACCATCTACCTCTATACAGGCATTTTTTCCCACTAGTCCGCAGTTAGTTCCTACCTGTTCAAAAGAGAAAGTAAACGGCTGACCTACAAACTTCATAAGAAATAGTGCAGTATCAGTCCATACATAAATAGCATCCCTACCTTTGATAGCTCCCATAATTCTTGAACCATCAGCAAGTCTTTGAGTACCTGCGGTATTGTCAGCTCTGACTGTGTATGAATCTGTTTGATCAATACTTTCTTGAGAAGAGAATCTAATAAACATATCGTCTTGAGTGCTAGCGCTTCCTACAGTTGTTTCTGTACCAAAAAATACTAAGTGTCTGTCAGGTGTAGATACTAATACATGCCTTGATGCAGTTGGTGCATTTGGTAAAATAGTGGCTCTTGTGCTAGTAGACCCGGCTGCTGCTGCATCCCATTCAAAACAAGCACCATTATATATAAGAGCAATTAATTTTGTACCATAGTTATCTAATATCCATAGTCCTGGGTCGATCGTAAAGTCAGAAGAAGATGCTTCACCCCAACCTACAAAGTCGGATATATTGGTAACCGTAGCACCTCCACTGTGAGTCGCTTTGGTTGTTCCATTAACACCTCGAGCTCCTCCGCTTAGAGTATTGGTTGTGGTATTGTTAGCTGTAAAACTTATGTCTTCTGTTCCAATTCTTATTTCTCCAGTTGATGGAAAAGCTGCAGTGCTGGCTAATACAATATCAGTCGTAGTCAGATCTGTTATGGCAGTTGCAAGAGTGCTCGTTGCTGGTCCTAATGCAGTTCCTGCCCAAAGACCTGTACCCCAACCAAAGCCACCTAATTGTTGTGAGGGTCCTACGTCATAATAACATAAGACAGAAGCTGACCCTGCAGTTGATAACGGAGTTCCAGTTTCTTGAGTATCCATAGTAATCGTAAATGTTGTAGATGTGGGTACAGAAGTAACCATAAACTTTTCATCTTCAAAAGTTGCATTGGTAAAAGTAGAACCAGATAAACCTGTTACACTATCAAATAAAACAATACCATCTTCCAATAATCCATGAGCCCCGGTGCATGTTACCGTAACTGTGGTTGATGAAGATGTGCTGGTAAAATTAGCTCCTGTTAAAGTAGTTTTAATAGGATGTATGTCATAGTATGTACCACCAGAATATACGTATAAAATTTTATTTGTTCCAATAGCAGCGTATTTAACACCTGAGTTATCGTCCCAATGATGAATAGCTCTAGCGGCACCAGTTAATTTACTGACCCCTAATTGTTCCCAACCACCTATTTTTTCAGGTGAACCATACCTAAAACGTACGTTATCACCATCAAACCATTGCCCTTCGGCTCCGGTTTCGGTTACTTGTTTATTAAATCCTGGGGCAAAGCCTAATTTTTGTAACATAAAAAAACCTGTTTATTAGGTAATATAACAGATTATGCGCTATTTCAATAGATTAAAAAGCTCTTCCATAGTCTTATCGCAAATAATTTCCATGTTTATAGATAGTCTTAATTCTTCAGATTCTACATTTATAGGGTTATGCCACATCCAACCAGGAAAAATTAAAAGCTGATTATCTTTTGGTGTCAAAGTTAATATTTCACCTAACTTATTTTTAAATTGTATCTGACCACCTTTCATTTTTTTAGGTATGTTTAAATAATAAACGCAATTTATTCTTGATGTTCTATGATGACTATGCCAACCAATAGAAGGTATAAAATCTTCGTTTGAGGCTACAGCCCAACATGTTGTTCTATTTATATCTAGTAGTTTAAAATCACCTAATTTTTTTTTAGCTGCATTAACACATTCATTATAAAGTTTTGTTGTAAATTTACTTTTTTTTAATGGATAGTTGTTATCCCATTTAGCTCTTTTAATTTGATTGATTACAGAATTTTTCATTCTGTTCTGTTGACCTTTAGAAAATTTAAAAAAATTATCTATTTTGATGATTTGGAAGTTGACGTACATTGTGGAATTTTCTTTTCTGCTCTCCTATAGGTGTTTGGTAAACCTAGATGCGGTCTTCTATCTAATGCATTTTCTTCAGAACCTTTTGTTGCTTTATTATTATAATGTAAAAACACTTGAGCGTGATATTGACCTTTGTAAGGTTCTCGCCAATGCTCTAATAGATCTCCTCTATAAACTAACATATCACCGGGTGCTAGATTAACTTTTATACCTTTACTTTTAGATGGCATGTAATAACTTGTTGTTTTGTTGTAAGTCCCTTCTTCTTGTTTAGGGTTAATAAAAATAGGCCAATCTTTATCTCCACCTAAATTAAGTGTGGTAGATATTTCACAACTAAACCTATCTTTATGTCTTTTTAATTCATCTTTAAATTTATAAATTCTTGTATAAGCGTAGTTTTCATATAGTTTTAAACCTGTTGTTTTTTCCATTATTGGTTTTAATTTATGTAACATAGTTTCCATAGCTACATCACCATAATAAGAATAAGTTCCAGGCACTTGCTGATCATCCCAATTGCCCCAATCTGAATCCATAGGTGCTATATGATTTGTATCTAAAAAAGTTCTTGCAACTCTTCTTTTTAAAAGAATATAATCTTCTAAAAAATCAGCCATCTCTGAACTAATTGCATTTTTAATTACAGTAAATTTATTTTTTTTCCAATTCACTTTTTGACCTTCCTGAATAAATAATTGTTTTTCTAACTGCTTGTAGATTAAAATGTATAAACCTATAATCGTCAATACCATCATCTACAGAAAAACCGTGGTTTAAGTACGCAGGAAAAAAAATCATAGATCCTGGTTTAGGTTTATAATGCACAAGTGGTGTAGCCATAGAAATATTTCCTTGATCTTTAACTGGTAGGTCATTCATAGTTTTAGCAATTCTTGGATCATTAAAATAAGGCACTCCAGTTTTATCACTACACTTTAAAAAATAAAAACCAGATATATGATTATCATAATGTATATGTCCTAAATGATGACCACCACCTTTTTTAGAAAACTCTTGAACCCAAAGTTCTGTCCAAAAGATTTCGTAATTAGATAAATCATATCCAAAATTATTTAAAATATTTATTGAAGTATTTGCTATGTAATCTTTAAATTCTGTTAAACTAGGATCACCAATCAATGATCCAGAATGATGAGACATATTTAAATCACCTATCTTTTTTTTGTATCTTTTTTCTCTTTCTTTAATTACAGGTTTGTTTCTTTTCTCCGCTTCTTTAATATATTTATCACAGATTTTATCTATACGTTTAACCCATTCAGGAATTTCTATGTGATAGATTGGACTTGAAAAATAATTAGAAATTTTAAGATCGTCTGTCTTTGCCATATTATCTAAATGGATATCCTAAATTCCATATTACTAAAGAATATCTAGTTCCTTTTGTTACAGGTTTAACTCTATGCCACAGATGAGAAGGAAAAACTAAAATACTTCCTCTTGGTTTTATTTCTTTTATATTAATTTTGTGACTTGCAATTTCTCTTATTCGTGGTTGTATTTCAAAATCACCACCTTTGTAATCTTTTGGATCTGATAATTGAACTGTTGCTGAAAGTTTTCTAATCTTACCATTAAAATTAGGATTCTCACTTTTGTATGGAGTATCCATAGGATCACAATGCCAGTCATAAAATTGATTTAATTTATATTTTGTAAACTGAATAGATTCACACCAATCAGTATCAAAATTCCAACCAGCATTTTTGTTTGCTAAATTTATAAAAGGAACAATTCTATTATAAATCCAATTATCATTTAACCAAACAACATTAGAATCCCTTTGCTTTCTTAAATTATTTTTATCTTTACTAGATAATTTTTTCTTTTTTCCAAATTTACCTGTAACAGCTATTGTATCTTTTTTTGAATTTGCATGTTCAATCACTTGATTACAAAAAGTATCATCTAATGCGCTTTTAAAATACCAATATACATTTTTTAACATCATATTAAATCTACCGCTATTGTATACCTTTCAATTTTTTTATGTGTGTATGGTTGTGAGTGTGTTTTGTTACCATCAAAAACCAATAAAGAATTTTGTGGTCCTTTGGTAGAGGTAATTTTGTCGTAGTTATATTTCTCATTTCTAAATATTGTACCAAGATTATCAGGGTTTTTTAAAAAGTAAACAACTGATTTTTTAGCTGTTGGGTGACTATGCCAATTTATAATATCTCCTTCTGAATAATTTACCCATGAAGTTTCTATTTTATATCCTTTCATATATTTATTTAATAATGTATTAACAAAAAAATTCATTTCAGAATAAGTATGTAAATTGTTTTTACTTTGTAGTCCGGGCCAAGCATCACCAAAATCTTCTAATTTTGTTTTACAAAATTTTAATAATTTTTTACGTTCAACTTCTGATAAAATATTTTTATGTAACTTCATCTTTCTTTTTTCCTACATTGTGATATATCATTTTTATAATTTTTGTCAATACAGAATGAAAAACTATAGTATATTAAAAAATATAATCTCTAAAGAAGATATAAATAAATTTAATTATCTACTTTTAGATAGAAATTTCCCTTGGTTTTTTGAACATCAAACTAACAATAACCCTTTTAATTATAGTAATACTTTTGAACACATAGCATTTGTTCATTGGTTTATTTTAAATAGTAAAGAAAATTCTAAGTATATTGGTCAATTCAAATATATTATAAAAAAACTACCTTTTAAATATGAAAAAATTTTAAGAGCAAAAGTTAATCTTTTACCACAAATAAAACATGATGAAGATCAATACAATTCACCACATATAGATCTTCCAGATAGATCAGGAAAAGAATATAAAATATGTATTGTTTATTTAAATAATTCTGATGGGGACACTTTTTTATTTAAAGATAAGAAAATAATTAAAAGAGTAAAACCTAAAACAGGTAATGCTTTAATAATGAATGGTGATATACCACATTCAAGTTCTCACCCAATTAAAAATAAATATAGAATTGTATTAAATATTAACTATCTTAGTTAAGTGTAAGAGTTCCCGACACCGTAAATTTAGCCACCGTTTGACCACAAACAGTCGTTACTTGATTAGTTCCAGGCGATACACTCATTGGATGTCCTGCAGGTGATCTTACAACTACAATACCAGAACCTCCGGCTCCTGCATTATTTCCAGGTGCAGCTCCTCCGCCGCCACCTTGGTTTGTTCCACCATCTCCTCCTGAAGTTGCACTTGGTCCACCAGGTCCGACGTCTCCACCGCCACCTATTCCTCCAGAAGATCCACCGCCACCTCCGTGGTCTGATCCGGCACCGCCACCTCCAGCATATGCTGAACATGCAACACCTGTAATTAAATTTACTACTCCAGCTCCACCATTTCCGCCAGCAGTAGAACCACCACCTGAACCAGCAGCTCCAGCGCCACCGCCACCGCCGCCTCCGGCGTTTCCTGTTGGATAACCATTTCCACCATTGTTTCCTTCTGGTGGTGAATAACTTCCGTGATTACCAGCTCCCCCTGGTGTTTTTGCACCTACGGGACCAACATAACCTCCTGAACCTGATCCTCCAGGTCCTCCTCTATAACCATTGTTTGAATTCCATGGACTACCACAAGATGCATTCATTGGATAACCACCTCCTGTTGTAGCAATAGCTGCTGGATTTCCTACAGCAAAAATAGATGTAGTTCCATTTCCAGGTCCATTAATTCCAGGAGAAGGGTCAGTGTTAGGTCCATTATTAGCACCTCCACCACCAACGGTAACCGTATAATCTGATCCAGAACATACAACAAGAGCATCTCCTTGTAATGGCGAAGGTCCGAAACCAGAAGCTCTATAACCTCCAGCACCGCCACCACCAAAACCAGCTCCACCGCCAGCACCTCCAGCTACGACTAAATAATTTAATGTTACTGCTGAAATCACTGTGCCATCAGGCCATGTTCCGCATGATCTTGCATCAAATTGTTGTGATATAGGCCACACACCTCTGTTGTTGTTTAATTGTTTTGTAATAACTACACCTGATCCACCGTTTCCACCAGAACCTGCGTATCCAGGTCCAAATCCAACGCCACCTCCACCGCCTCCGGTGTTAGTAGTTCCATTATTTCCAGTTGTAGATGGGGTTGTAGATCCTGATTTTCCAGCTCCTCCGCCACCAGGTCCTCCAGCACCACCAGTTCCACCAGGATTTCTTGAACCTCCACCACCACCTCCAGCGAATACTGAACATGTTGGTCCTATGTTTCCAAATATTGGGCTTACGTCTAAACCTGCTCCTCCGGCTCCTCCGGTAGTGTTAGCAGGTGCATTTGATCCGGCAGCAGATTTTCCTCCACCACCTCCACCTGAGTGACCTGGAGGACTTGGAGTCCCTAATCCAGTTCCACCATCATTACCTTGACCAGCAGTTCCTGATCCTGCAGATGGTCCAGTTGGTCCAGTATTTTGTGCTCCTTGGCCACCACCTGATCCTCCAGGTGCTCCTGATCCACATGCTGGTGTAACTCCATTAGCGTTATTACCACCAGCTCCACCACCAACTGTACATATTGCAATTGATGTACTTGGTGCAAAAGCTGATGCAACTCCGCTACCGCCTCTTGTAGTTACATCTGGGTAAGCTTCTGAAGTTCCACCACCTCCAATAACTTGAGCGTATGGTGAATTACCACATACTTTTACACTTGATGAAACAATCATTCCTCCAGCTCCACCACCAGCTCCTGCTTGTGAGCCAGAGCCTCCTCCAGCAACAACAACAACATCCATTAATCTTGCTCCTGGTTGTGTTGTTAAAGCTCCGGTTGAAGTTTGAGTTGTAATTTTATTTTTTCCAAAAGACGCACAATTATCTACGCCAAATATATTACCAGCGTATCCATTAGGTCCAGTTAATTTATTATTTCGTTTTATTGGACTTGCCATGGGTTATTATCCCCCTGTCGCATCCCAAGCTAAAGTGCTAGGATTCCATTCATATTCTACGCCAACGTGAGTTGCTATCCATTTTTGATTAGCTTCACTCCATTCAATAAAGTATAAAATATCTTCAGGTCCATCTCCTTCACCCTTATCTGTTACTTTACTTGTAATTGTTGGATAAGGAACAGGAGCATCCCAGTTATGTGTGCTTGTATTATAAGTCCATGAAGCGTATGGTTGTTGTGTATGAAACACATCATGAGTTTCGTTGTAACGCATATTCATTCCGGCGTATCTTTGTCTAAAATTATGATTGTAAGAAGTTTGTTTCCAGTGTTGTCCACCTATATTTTCTTTACACCAAATCTCACCTTCTTCGGCCATGTCATTATTTCCTAAAATTGATCCACCTGCAGGTATATCATTTCCTACAACAATTACTCTTGTAACGATGTAATGATTTTCATTAGTGAAACCTGTTGGATCAGGTACGTATTTTAATTCAGCGAAATGTGCCACAGTTAAAGACCTCCCTTACTTATTAACTTAATTCCTCGTAGTTTATTGTTATTGTAAGGTCTGAAGCTGCACCAGCACCTGCCTCAATGTTATCTCCTTCTTCGAGATATAAAGCAGTATTCTTATCAACCACAACTAATGTTGAATCAGCTGGGACTGATATAGTACTTGCGATCATGATAGGTGAACCACCTGATTTTGTAATCGCAACAGATGCGTCAGCCGCGTTCGTACCGTCAATGTTAGCTACGATAATATTATTTATTTTAAATACTTTTCCAGATGATGATGCATTTGCAAGAATCTCTGTAGTTAAAGTTGTAGACAAATTTGCTTGAACAGACTTAGCTGTTATTGTTGATACGTTTACTAAATTTGGTGCTGCCATATTTTATTCTCCTATGCCCTTTTAACCGAAAACCAAAGCCATTGCAATAGCTTTTCCTGTTGTTGCTAATCCACTACCATTTGCTTGAACTTGTCCAGTTCCCTTTGGCACTAAATTAATGTTAATGTTACTATCGCCTCCAGAAGCAGTAAATGCTGGCGCATTTCCAGTGGCTGCGATAGCGTATGTTAATTGATTAACAGCAGAACCTGTAGCTGTCAATAAAAATAATTCATTGCCATTTGTATCTAAAATAGAAGTTCCAATTTTAGGAGCAGTTAAAGTTTTGTTTGTTAAAGTTTGTGTTCCTGTAAGAGTAACAGTACCAGCTGGTAAAGTATAAATATCTGGATTAGTTCCATCATTTGCAGTAGCAAATACAACAGCATCTCCTTTATCTGTTGCTGCAAAAGTAAATGAATCACCAGATCCAGTTATATATTTAAACTGAACCGTATAAGCACCTGATGTTGAGTTTCTTAAGTAATACATTTTCTCTACATCTAGAGGAATTGATACAGTAATGTTTTCAGTAATTGTACCTGTAAGCTCAATCATTTGATGTTGAGCTGTTCCAGTAGTATTTCCATCAACAATTGTTAAAGCTGTATTTCCTGTACCACTGACTGCTTGTGAATTAAATCCACCAGTTAATTGTTCGAATAAAGATAAGTTGGTGTTAGTTTTTGTTCCCCATGTACCGGCATTTTCACCAGTTGCCATTAGTTCTATACCTAGATCTGTGTATGTTGAAGCCATAGTTTTGTTCTCCTAATTGTTGTTATTTATACTTGTTATATAGTTTTAAGTCAAACATAATTATGCAGGTGTTTTATCTACATAAGTAGCCCCTGTATAAGGTGTTTTATCTCCATAATATTTAAGTATTAATTTAGCGTCATTTAAAGTCGTTGTAGCAGTTAATCCTAAACCTGCTAAATCTGCATTAGTTTGTTGGACTGTAGTTAAAGTTCCTAAGCTACTTGTAGATGCAAGTCCTGTTAAAGTAACTTCAGTATTATTATTAATAGTTATTGATCCTACTGATGAAGTAGCACTTAATCCCGTAGGTTGAACTAATGGAGCAGATGAAGTTGTTAATGTTCCAAGTGCTGTAGATGCACTTAATCCAGTCACACCCATTACACTTGCAGGAGTTAAACTTCCTA
>Ga0114932_10005408_pt1 | contig 11350 bp, 10 predicted proteins | sample 2SBtaG_2_FD_87286 | JGI IMG/M metagenome (GOLD analysis project Ga0114932, IMG submission 87286) | Deep subsurface microbial communities from Kolumbo volcano to uncover new lineages of life (NeLLi) - 2SBTROV12_ACTIVE470 metaG | ecosystem: Environmental > Aquatic > Marine > Volcanic ... | reverse complement strand
TGTCCTCCGCCCACCGAGGTGGTCAGCTTCACCTCCTCGTCCTGGCACATCGTCGGCGCCGAGACTGGCGACGGCATGGGCGCGCTGATCATCGAGGACCTCAACAAGGACGGGCAGGTCGATCTGATCATCGGCGCACCTGACGGCGGCAACCGCGTGCACTCCAAGATCCACGTGCTGTACGGCCCACTCGACAACAGCGCCCCCATCGATCTGGCCACCAATACCAACTACATCGCTGGCGTCGCCGGCCAATGCCTGGGCTACACGGTCGCCACCGGTGACCTCGACGACGACGGCAGCACCGACCTCATGGTACGCGACTACTGCAACAACGACGGCACCTATGACATCGGTCGCTTGCTGCTGTTCTCGGGCCTGCCGTCCGGCATCGTCAGCGGCGACACCTTTGTCAGCGAGATTCTGCCGCCGGCAAATCGCCGCATCTCCTATGTGCTCGAGGTCGGCAACCTGGTCGGCAGCGACGCCGACGACCTCGTCTTCCAGTCCTCGCGCGTCGCCAGCAACGGCGCGACCCGCGGAGACGTCTGGGTGCTGCCCGGACCGCTGACGCCGGGACAGTACACCCCGGCCATCGATGGGGCGTACCACGGAAGCACAGTCGGATACGGCGTCTTCGGCGAAGACGTGCTCATCGACATGCGCGATCCCGACGCCAACGGCTACGGCGACCTGCTGGTCACCGGGGTCGAGTCGGACATCTCGGACAACGCCTGGATTGACCGCGAAGGCGCTCTTTTCCGTTTCGCAGGGCCACTCGACCTGACCCCTGGCTTTGCCTGGGACAAGACCACCGACGTCATCTGGGGCGACAATCGCTGCTCGCGTATTGGCCAGGACCTCGCCTTCGCAGACACCGATGGAGATGGCATCGACGAGGTGCTCATCACGTCGATCTACGCCAACGAAGCGACGCCACCCACCGGCCTGTGCACCAACACCATCGGGCCCGGCGACGTGCACTCGGTCGCGCTGCCCATCACCGGAACCTCAAGGCTGTCCGACGTCACAGCGGGCCTGCGGGTCGTCGGCGGAGGCGGCACGCGACACGCCGTCGGCATCGGCGACTTCAACGGTGATGGCAACGAGGACTTCATCATCGAAGACCGCGTGTCCGGATGCTGCGGCCAGTGGGACACCAGCTACATCTTCCTCGGGCCGCTCGACTCCGAGTTGGTGCTGACTGACGCGCGCTACAAGTTCGATCTGGGCAGCTACAGCCTGCATTCGGCCAGCGTGCGCTCCGGCGACATCACCGGTGACGGCTACTCCGATGTCTTCGTCTACGGCAGCCGCTTCCCATCTGCTGCAGACGACCGCGGGGTGCTGTTCGTGCTCGAAGGGCGGCCCTAGTGGGTTGAGTCCGAAGTCCGGAGCGTTGTCGAACAAGGAGCTGCGAGCTTCGTCTCGCCGTTGCAGCGGATCGACGGCGAGACGAAGCTCGCCGCTCCTTGGAGAACTTCAGACTCCACCCACTAGCACTGGCGCTAGAGAAACCCCGCCTGCCAAGTCATCCAGAACGTCGCCCATAGCGACGTTGACCCAGGCTTGGGCGCCCAAGCCTGTCGAAACGTCTCCTACAACGACGTTGGCAGCACCATGGCTCACGATTCAGACCGCTAAAGTCGGGACTAGCAGGGCGCTAAAAAGCTCGCTCCGCTCGCTTTGAGCTACGACGCCTTCTCCACCAAGGGGCGCACCTCCGCCGCCAAGAACGCCTCGACGCGCGCGATCCAAGGCCCGGTGAAGGCATCGGTGAACGGCGGGCAGTGCTTGCAGTCCTTGAGCAGGTGGGTCTGCTTTAGGTTGCCGAACAGTTCGGCTGAACGTGCCAACAGAGCCGGTCCAGGGAACTGCAGGTCGTCATCTGCCGCGGATGGTGGTGCGGTCGAAGCCGTGGGCCTCGAAGTGCCTGGTTGCCACATCGATGAGCAGCGCGCGAGTCTCGGCCTTTCGCGTATGGCGGGCGACGGACATTCGGTGAACCTGTTCACCATAACCTAAATGCTTGAGTGTCCGTTCCCTAGATCTCTCGGTCAGCTCACCGAAGCGGGGGACAGCAGGCGTTCCAAGACGGACTTGAGCCGTTCGACCTCGATCGGTTTGGTGAGGTAGTCGGTCATGCCGGCGGCAAAGCACGCATCGCGATCGGACTTCATTGCGCCCGCGGTCAGCGCAACGATCGGCAGGTCCGCGAACCGGCCCTCCATGGCTCGCAGCTGACGGGTTGCCTCGTAGCCATCCATCTCCGGCATCTGACAATCCATGAGCACCAAGTCAAAGTCACCGTTCACAACGGCTTCGACAGCTTGGTGGCCATCGGTCCGGGTCGAGACCTCGATCCCCAGCTTGCTTAGCAGGGCTTCAGCCAACATCAGGTTGATCCTGTTGTCATCGACGAGCAACACCCGCCCCCGCAGTCCGGCGGCGTCTGCTTGAGCTGTCTGACTGCCCTGCCTGCCCTGCCTGCCCTGGCCCGGCCGCAGTGCGCGCTCCAGATCCCGCAAGGCATAGGGCTCGCTGAGCACGGCATCAAAGCCCATCCCGCGGAGCTCGTCCGCCTGCTGCAGTTGCTGGATGGGAAGGGTGACGACGACGTTCTTGCCCCGGACCAAGGGAGAACCGATGACGCTCAGCGACCCCGTGACGGCGTCTGTCGTGGTCTTCGGGCGGTACATCACCACCGCCGCATCACTGCGAGCCGGAACCTCATGGTTGACCTGCACCTGGCAGTTGAGGAAGGCAAGTCCCTCGACCAGCGCCCGGCGCCGCGGTCCGACACCCGAGATGAGCAGCACGCTGAGGGGGGCAGCGTCTGGAGTGGCGGCGCGGTCCCGCGTGGCCAACCGAATCGAGAAACGGAAGACCGATCCTACGCCCGCGGCGCTCTCTACGGTCACGACTCCCCCCATCAAGCCGCAGAGCTTCTGGGCGATCGACAGACCCAGGCCGGTTCCACCGTACTTTCTGACCGTCGACGCATCGGCCTGAGTGAATGGGGTGAACATTCGGTCGGCGGTCTCCTGCGTCATCCCAATGCCGGTGTCGGTCACGCTGAAGTGCAACAGTCCGGGCTCATCTGTGTCTCCGGCAGCCGGGTCGGCTTTGACCTCGATGACGACCGAGCCACTGTGGGTGAACTTCACCGCGTTGTTCCCGAGATTGACCAGGATCTGCCGCAGGCGTCCCGCATCGCCGATCAGCTGATCAGGGATGTCCCGGTCCACCACCGCGGCGAACTCCACAGCCTTTTGCTCGGCTTTGATGCTCAGCAGCTCGTCGACGCCTCCCATCAGCTCACGCAGAGAGAACGGCGCGGCGTCGATCTCGAACTTCTTGGCCTCGAGCTTCGAGTAGTCGAGAATGTCGTCAATCAGTATCAACAGGGCGTTCGCACTCGTCGACAGCGCGGTCAGGTAGCGCCCTTGTTCGTCGTTCAGACCCGTTTCACCCAACAAGTGGGCCATGCCAGCCACGCCGTTCATGGGCGTGCGGATCTCGTGGCTCATCGTCGCCAGGAAGTCTGACTTGGCACGCGCAGCGCGCTCGGCTTGCGCAGCAGCGTGTCGGGCTTGAGCCTCTGCGTGCTTTCGCGAAGTGATATCGGTGCGGACGGCGACGTACTGCTTCGGCTTTCCGCGCTCGTCGAGGATGGGCACGATGCTGGTGTCTACCCAGTACAGCGAGCCATCCTTGGCCCTGTTCTTGACCTCCCGTCGCCACACATTGCCTCGGCCGATCGTCGCCCACGCAATCTTCCAAAACTCGCTGGAATGATGGCCAGAGTTGAGGATGCGATGGTTCTGACCGACGAGTTCGTCGAGCGGGTACTGCGACAGCTCACAGAACAAGTCATTGGCGCGGATGATGGTGCCCCTTCGGTCGGTGACGGCGACGATGCAGTGATGATCGATGGCCATCTGCACATCCACCAGCTCTCGTTTGGTGTCTTCGAGATCTGTGTGCAGGCGCTCTGCTACCTTTACGAACTCGATTGCATAGAACGCGATCACTCCGATTGAGCCCACAGCACACATCGCAGTGAGCGCGTCCAACGACGCCCCGGCCGGGAACTCCGTGAGCTGGACAAGAGTCTCGCGAACCGGAACCATGGCCATCACCGCGACCACCGAGCCACCGGCTGCCACGCCAGCTGTGCGCCAGTCGATCAAGGCTGCTGTGATGAAGATCGACGACGCAAACCACATGACAAGGGGTGAGTGGATGCCTCCGCTGTGCAGTGCGCACCAAATGGGGGCGATCCAAATCGCAAAACACACCAACCCGGTAGCAAGCGCACTCCGCCCAGCCCGTGAGGCGGCGACTGAAACCCCAACGAAGAGGAGGAACAGCGCCGGGCCGATGAAGCTCAGCCACGCGCCCATGGCTGCATAGAACGCGCAGAAACCAAGCCCCAGGGCAGCAAAAACACGGTGATACACGGGCAGCAATGCGGCGTGCAGCCCCAGTCGCCGCTGCTGCCATATCACATCGGTCAATCGGGGATGTTGTGCCGGCGTACTCTTCGCCATGATCCTCCACCGCTAGGGCTAAGTCTCTCGTCGGCAGATCAGCATCGTCTGTTTAGCTATGGATCCGGTGCAGTCGCCGACCTCGTTGCTGCTTCCACGATGCAGCAATGGGTGTGATCTTGGGCCTGCGCCTTGCCGACCGGCACACAGGCGCTACAGTGCTGGTTCGACTGCGTGGAGGGGTGTGCACATGAGTGGGTTTCAGAAAGAACTGAACACCCTTCGGTCCAAGGTCGACAACAACCTCGCTCCTCCGTTCCTGAAGCTGCTGCGCCAATCGACGCGCGATCTCGAGCAGTCGGGCATGCACCATCGAATCCTGCCGGTGGGTGCGTCGGTGCCCAAGTTCACGCTGCCAAACCAGCACGACGAACAGCGAGCCCTGGCCGACTACCTGGGTGACGGCCCCCTAGTGGTCACCTTCTACCGCGGATTCTGGTGCTCCTACTGCAACGCCGACCTCAGCAATCTGCAGAGCTACTTGGACGAGATGCAGGGACTGGGCGCCAAGGTGATCGCCATCTCTCCCCAGCTTCCACGGTTTTCCAAGAAAATCATCCGCCGCAAGAAGATCCAGTTCGAGCTGCTGAGTGACCTGCACAACGACGTCGCACACCTGTTCGGGCTGCGCTGGAAGATGTCGTCCCAACTCATTGAGCTGTTCCGCGACAACCTCAACATCAACCTGCGGCTGTACAATGGCGCCGAGGATTGGACCCTTCCGATTCCGGCTCGCTACGTCATCGACAACCATGGAAGCGTGGTCTACGCCGAGGCCCATCCGGACTACACCCGGCGGCCCGAGCTCGACGCTGCCCTCGCAGCAGTGAAGTCGCTTTGTTCGTAAAGCCGCGCGCGTCCTACTACGACGTGCTCGTATGGACTCGCCGAGAGCTCATCGGGCTGACCGCGTACGCCACGCTTGTGACCGGCGCCCACGCCATATTGGGTCTGTCCTTCCTGCAGCTGCCATGGGCGCCTATCGGCATTGTCGGTACAGCCGTGGCCTTCATCGTCGGCTTCCAGAACAACGCCGCATACGACCGAATCTGGGAAGCGCGCAAGATCTGGGGCGGAGTCGTCAACACCAGCCGCACCTGGGGCATGCACGTGCTGGACATGGTCACCACCGAGCACGCCAAGAACGAGACGAGCGACGAAGAGCTCCGGCAGCACCACGAGATGCTCATCCACCGCCACATCGCTTGGCTGACGGCACTGCGCCATGCCATGCGCCAGCCAAGACCGTGGGAGGACTACCACTCCGAGCACACCAACCGAGAATGGGCGCGCGAAGTCCACATTCCCGAGCGCATCATCTCGCTCGAGGACGATCTGTTCGCCTGTTTGCCCGACGACGACTGGGAGGTCGTAGACCGGCACTCCAACAAGGCCGCCGCCATCCTGACGATGCAGTCCAAGCACCTGCGTGAGCTCAAGGAAAAGGGCCTGTTGTGGGAGTTCGCCTTCCTGCAGCTCGAGTCCGTGCTCGAAGAGATGTTCACCCTGCAGGGCAAGTCCGAGCGCATCAAGAACTTCCCCTATCCCCGCCAGTACGCCACGCTCAGCTACCAGTTCGTGCGGCTGTTCCTGGCGGCGCTTCCGTTTGCCATCGTGCCGGAGTTCGTCAAGATCGGCACCGAGATCTCGACGGTCTGGCCGGTCATCGGCAGCGCGTTTGTGTGGGTGTCCATCCCACTCATCACCCTGGTGGCGTGGCTCTTTCATACGATGGAGCGCACTGGCCGCGTGGGCGAGAACCCATTCGCCGGCTCGACAACCGACGTGCCCATCTCGACGATCTCGCGCGGCATCGAGATCGACCTGCGGCAGATGCTGGGCGAAGACCCCGAGAACATCCCGCGGCCCGTGGCAGCACTGATGGATGTGCAGATGTAGCGTGGCCGGATCTGGGTCGACGCAGCGTGCCTCCTCTGGCCTGGACGAGGATTGCGACTTGAGCTCTTCGGGGTTCGACAGCAACTGCCGCAATCCCGTCGGCACCGGCAGCGCCGAGCTCAGCATCACCAACCCCATCTCTGAAGAGGCGTTCGGATGGGACGTGTTCGTGACCGAGTCCGCAACCGGAGAACCAATTCTGGTCGTCGCGGACTGGGAAAGCGACACCAACGGCGACGATTCGGGCGCCGTGTACCTGTTCACCGGTGATCTGCGTGGAGACCTGAGCACCACTGACGCGAGCGCCCGCCTGTTCGGCTACGCGCCCGGTGACGCAGCCGGCTCGATTGTAGGCGCTGCGAACGTCGATGCCGACCCCGAGCCTGAGCTGCTCATCGGCGTCGGTGGACTCGACTTGGCGCTCGGAGGCGGGGCCATTTTCGTCGTCGACGTACCCACCAGCGGAGACGTCGTGCTCGACAGCGCCACGTTCCCGCTCGTGCACGGTCAGAGTGGCATTTTGGATGGCATCGGAATTGCCGGAGAGGTCGTCGTCGGCGACTTCAGCGGCGACGATGGGCTTCCCGAACTGGCGCTCGCCACTCCCTTCCACGGTTTCGGTCGCGGTGCGCTGTACGTCTTCGAATACCCACACACCGGCCAGCGCAGCACCGACGACGCGTTCTACACATACAAGGACGACCTCGGAGGACCGAAGGGTGTGGCCACCGACGCCGCATGCGGTGATGTCGACGCGGACGGAGGCGACGATCTGGTGCTTGGTGCGCGGGTCGGATCAACCGGTTTCGGCGAGTACACGCTGATCGAGGGACCACTGGCCCGCGGCGTATACGCGCCTGCCGACGCCACTCATCACAGCACCGAGCCGGGCAATCACATCGACATCGGCCAGGCCGTCGATGTGGGTGATTTCGACGGCGACGGCACCGTCGACATCTTGGTCATGGGCACGCGCTGGGATGCCGGACAGGACAACCGCCCCCGCGTTTGGGTACTCGACGACCCGATGGCGGCGACATTGGGTGATGGGGCCATGGCCGTGATCACCGGGCAAGGTGGCAACCCCCTCACTGGCGAGGGGCTGATGCCCGAGGCGCGCTTCGTCGGGGACTTGGACGGCGACGGAAAGGCCGATCTGGCCCTGAGCACACCCAGCTCCGACAGCGTGACGGTGGCTTTCGGTGGCACCGTGGGCACTGTGGACGCGAGCGGGCTCTATGGACAGAGCATCGGCCGACCGGCATTTGTCGTACAGGGACCCACCGACTCTGGATTGGGCTTCGGAATCGCATCTGGCTTCGTGTCGTCGGACAGCCACACCGACCTGCTGCTGGGCGCGGCAAACGGCAACCTCGCAAGCTTGATCTACGGAGGTCGCTGGTGATTGTTTGGCTGTTCGCCACCATCGCTCTGGGTGGGGTGTGCGAGACCCCCACCACGACCGACGACATCGTTCGCCACCTGCTGGCCGCCGAGGACGCGTACAAGGCTCTCGAGGTCGAGGCCTTCACTCAGTCGGTCGACGAGTCACGCCTGGTACTCGGTTGCCTGGACAGTCCCATCAGCACGGACATGGCGGCTTGGTACCACCGCCCAGCTCACCGAGCTCGTCGAGAACTGGTGAGCTAGCGGCTCACGAGCTCCCACTGAGCCAGAGCCGAGGCGAGTGCTATCTCGGAGCGAAGGATGGCGTGGGACAGGCACACGTCTGCGAAGCCCGCCTGTCGGAAGCTGTTCAGCTCACTCGCAATCCAGCCACACTCGGGACCGATGGCGATGACCGTCTGTGAGGCCAGCGGAGTCAGGTCGCTCATCCACTCTTCCCCGCCGGGCTGGGCCAGCAGGCAGGACCGCTCCAGCGCCTCGAAGTAGCTCAGAAACGGCACCAACAGGCGCCGTGTCGCGAAAGTCGGCAGCCAAGCATGGCGGCCCTGCTCGGGTGAGCCTGGAGTTCGAGCAGGGGCCCGACACGGCTGCCTCTGCGTGGGTCTGTCCCCGCTGACCCAGGACCTATTCAGACGGCTTCGCGACTGGGCGCCCAGCGCTGCAGCGTCGTCTTCAGGTTCTCGAACAGCAGCGGCTTGGCCAGGTGTGCATCCATCCCAGCTTCCAGGCACCGCTTGGCATCCTGGGGCATCGCGTTCGCTGTCAGCGCGATGATGGGCGTGCGGCTGGATTCTGTCTCGAGCGCCCGAATGCGGCGCGTGGTTTCGAAGCCATCGAGAATGGGCATCTGGCAGTCCATCAGCACCAAGTCGAACTGTCCAGTCTGGTACATCCGAAGCGCCTGCTCGCCATTCTCGGCGGTGGTCACGCGGCAGCCCAACTTTCGCAGCATGGCGCTGGCCACCATCAGGTTCACCAGGTTGTCGTCGGTCAGCAGCACTTCGAGATCGGCCAGCTGCTGGACCGATTCGGGTTCACGGTTCTCGGGAGCGCTCTCGGGGGCCTCCCCGGGCAGCAGCGGAAGCGCGAACCAGAATGTCGAACCGCTTCCCGCCACGCTCTGCACGCCGAGCTCTCCGCCCATCACCTTGACCAGATCACGCGTGATCGCCAAGCCGAGCCCTGTTCCGCCGTACTTGCGCGTGGTCGTGGCGTCGACCTGCTCAAACGGCCGAAAGATGGCCTTCAGGCGCTTCTCGGGAATGCCCAACCCGGTGTCGATCACGGCGAAGCGCACTTTGGAGTCCGTCCAGCTCACCTCCACTCGAACGCTGCCTTCACTCGTGAACTTGACCGCGTTTCCAACCAGATTCAACAACACCTGCCGAATCCGCCCCTCGTCTCCGACCACGTAGGTCGGCACGTCGGCGTCGACGTGGTCGGAGAGTGAAATCCCCTTGTCGTCGGCCGAGCCAGCCAACACGCTAAGCGTCCGTCGAACGCAATCGCGCAGGTGAAACGCGTTGGTCGCCAGCGGAATCTTGCCTGCGGCGATCTTGGACAGGTCCAAGACGTCATTCAAGATCGCAAGCAACGCATTTGCAGACCCCAGAATGGTCTCGACATACTCGGCTTGCTGGTGGTCCAGCCGGGTGTCACGCAACAGCTGGGACAGGCCGATCACGCCATTCATGGGGGTGCGCAGCTCGTGGCTCATGTTGGCCAGGAAGGTGCTCTTTCGATGCGCCTCAGCCAGCGCCGCGTCACGGGCCGCCTTCATCCGCTCGAGGGCTTCGATCACGGCCTTCGCATCGATCTGAGTACGCTGGTCGGCCTGGTCTGGACGCCGCACCCCCGACACGGCGATGCCGCCATCGACGGGCTCAACGCGAAAATCCACCGTGCACGGCCGCTCGACGTCGAACTCGGCAACATGCTTGAGCAGGCGGCCGCGCTTCATTCTTCGATCGAACTTCGACCGGTCGACATTCAGAATGGCCGAGACCTGAAGCCCTTCCGGGTTCGGATGGATCCACCGCTTGAACGCGGTATTCGCTTCGACAACGACACCGCCACCACCGTCGCACAGGGCGAGAGGGTCCGGCGACAGGTCGGCGAGTCGCGTCATCAGGCCGCGGTGGCCACGATCACGCTCTTGAGCGCACCGACCTTGCCCATGATGGTGTCGATATCGTCGTCCTCGACCCCGTTGTCTTCCAACGTGTCCTGCAAGATCTCTGCGACCTCGGCGAAGGCTGCCTCAGTGACGCCCATCCCGGCGTGGGCGACAGCCATGCTTCGCCCGGAGTACACGCTCGGACCGCCCAACACCATGGTGAAGAACAGGGTTTGGTGCTCGACGAGCCGATCCATATCGACGCCGTCGAAATAGGGCGCAAGCAAATCCGACTCCAACACCCGGTTGTAGAAGTCGGCGACCAACGCGCCAACTGTCTCAGTTCCACCGTACTTTTCGAACAGGCTCATCGGTGACCACCTTCCGTTGCATCACACATCGGATCAGAGGCGGGACCGCTGAAGCAGTTGGCTAGCCTAGCGCGGCGATCAACGCCTCGACGTTGGGCCAGCGCTCACCCGGAGACCGCTTGAGCGCGCCATCGATGTCCTGCACGGTCTGCATCGACACCATCGGCGCCACGAAGAGTGGAGAGGTGTATTTGCACTGCAGGGTGTTGTTCAGCACCTCGAACTCGACGTCACTGCCGAAGGGCTCTGCCTCACAGACCAAGTAGTAGAGGATGGCCCCGAGCGAGAAGATGTCCGATCTGAGGACAGGAAGTTCAAAGGCCCCTTCCGTCCCGGACCTCGCGACCCGAGCGCACGAGTCCGGCACATTCGCTCCCATCCCGGCCCCCGCGAGCCCGTTTCCGCGCGCCGATATGGAGTGCTATGGCAAGTTCAGGGCGGTACTCGGCTGCAGACGCACGTGTCCAGCCCGCCATCGAGGGCGGGGAAGCTCAGGCGGACTGTCTCGGCTCGGGCTTTGGCCGAGCGGCGAACAGCCCGTTGTCGGGCCCGGCGGCGGGGAGCAGGAACTCCAAGAGGCGACCGGCAACCCACACCCCTCGCACGATTTGGCGGACCGCGAGCCGACCATGGCATCCGGGACAGCGCATTGCATCCAGTTCGAAGGAGCGGGCGAGCAAGACGGCCCAGGGAATCCAGCGCTCCCCGGGCCGGCTGCCGCCATGCTCACAGGCGCCGTTCTTCGATGCGCGACCCGGCACGATGGCGCTGCGCATCGGTGACGCTGGTGCCAGCACGCCGTGATACGTCACGAGGTGGCTGCGCGCCGGGGGAATGATGGCAGCGAGCCGCTCCAGCAGTTCCGTCGGCGTGAGCACGAGGTGGCTGGTTCCATCACGCCAAGGCGTCTTGAGGGCGAGTAGGAGGTTGCCGTCGGGTGTGGCAGAGAGCCGAGGATGGGACAGCGGCGGTCTCGTGACGTAGCGGCACAACCGCTCGAGGCC
>Ga0114932_10005407_pt1 | contig 11352 bp, 21 predicted proteins | sample 2SBtaG_2_FD_87286 | JGI IMG/M metagenome (GOLD analysis project Ga0114932, IMG submission 87286) | Deep subsurface microbial communities from Kolumbo volcano to uncover new lineages of life (NeLLi) - 2SBTROV12_ACTIVE470 metaG | ecosystem: Environmental > Aquatic > Marine > Volcanic ... | reverse complement strand
CTTTACGACTGTGCCTACTTGAGGGCAGTCAATTTTCTTGCTTTTATAGGAGAACTACTATGAATAGTTTAATAAACAAAAATGATCAAATTATCCGAGATTTCTTTTCTAACTCTATCGGTTTTGATCGACTCTTTAATCACCTCTCTAAGGTTGACAATCAACCCTTCCCACCGTATAATATATCTCAAGACGACAAACACACCTATGTGGAAATGGCGTTAGCCGGTTACAGCAGAGAGAATATTAACGTTGTGGTTGAAGATAGAGTTCTTACCGTTGAAGGCTCTTCATCCAAGTCTCCTCTTTCAGAGCGGCAGGACATCCACAAGGGTATAGCCTCTCGCAGATTCAAGAGGAGTTTTAGCTTGGGTGAACATGTCGAGGTAAACTCGGCAGAGCTTAAAGATGGTCTTCTCACGGTTATTATGGAAGAGGTTCTTCCTCCAGAGAAACAGCCTAAAGTAATAGATATACAATGAACCTTCAACATATAATTAATATAGCTCCCCTCATAGTGGCAGTATTTTACTTCATTGTGGGGGGATGTTATATTATTAAGAAGGATTATCCGTGGGCAATGATCTGGATCTCGTATGGTCTTTCAAACGTGGGATTAATTCTAATAGGAATGAGAAAATGAACAGAAGAGAAAAAAATAAACGCAAAAAACTAAAAACCCGCGAAGAGCGTATCAAGGCTAACAAACATATCCGATGGCGAAAAAGAGTGGAGAAAAAAAGAGCTGAAAAAGAGCTTTATTTCCTAGAGAGAGAAGCGGAAAAGATGCAAAATAAAGCACTTAGAGCAGCAGAGCGAGCAGAACAAGAAAAGGATAATAAAAAGGACTAACAATGCAAAATACAGGAACTTGGAATTCAGATTTAGCGATTTTGTTCTTTTTTTGCTTAATAGCACCAATATCGATGTATTTCTTAGGGGGACTTTTACAAATGATGTCTAGGGAGCAACCAGCTCCGCGACCAGCTCCGCCCCAACCTCGCAAAAAAAAACACAAACAGCCAGTAAAAACTACTAATAAAAAAACAAAACGGTTCACACCTCCTAAAAAAATAAAACCCAAACCCCAAGAACCGATCACGGGTAATGATATTATAAACGAAGCAGCTGGCGCGCTAGTGCAACTGGGGTATAAAAAGAGAGAGGCTGTAAAAGTTGTCCAGTCTATAGCAGTCAAAAAAAGGTACAATTCTGCTGAATCTCTTATAAAAGACTGTTTTATGTGTATATCGTGATAGCTTTATGGGAATTTGACACGGCATGTAACACTAATAGAAGGAAAATCAAGATGTTATCACTATCTCGTAGAAGTTTTTTATCTATTGGCGGAATCGGGATGCTTTCTATGCCAGAACTTTTACTGGCGCAAAAACAAAACGGCACCTCCCATAAGGCTGTAATTAACATCTTTTTAGGCGGAGGCCCTCCACATCAAGACATGTGGGACATTAAAACACAGGCTCCAGCGGAAATACGTGGAGAGTTTAAGCCGGTCTCAACCAGTGTTGCAGGTATTCAAATTGGCGAATCTTTTCCTCAGATCGCTTCAATGTTTGACAAGTTTACAGCTATCCGAACGGTTGTTGGATCAGACGGTGGGCATGACGGTTATCAATGTATGACGGGATGGAGTCGTAGAGAGACGGTTTCCGGAACCACCTATCCGGCTATTGGGGCTGTGGCATCTAAGGTGTTAGGGTCTGTTGATCCATCTGTGCCGGTTGCTGTTGGTTTAGCCGAACCAACACAGCACAATCCGTGGTCTGAAGCTGGAGGTGCTGGGTATTTGGGGGAAACTCATAAACCATTTAAACCAAATGGTGAAATGATGAAAGACCTCAAGCTAAATCTCAACGTAGAAAGATTTAAAAATCGTAAAGAGTTACTTGCTGGATTTGCCGGTATTAGCAAAGATGTAGATGATGCCATAACTGCTAATCTTTTCACAGAGGAAGCTTTTGGCGTCCTTACATCAAGTTCACTAGTTAATGCTCTAGACTTGTCTCAAGAAGATCCAAAAGTACGAGAACGTTATGGTGACGGCAAACCGTTTAAATTCCAGTACGACGGAGCACCAACTGTAAATGAGCATGTGTTAATAGCTCGTCGTTTGGTCGAAGCTGGAGCCCGTTCTGTTTCCCTCTCTTATGGCCGTTGGGACAGTCATGGTTCTAACTTTGATCTTGTCCGAGATCACGGCGCGAAATTAGATCAATGCGTTTCCGCTTTAGTGGAAGACCTCGACCAAAGAGGAATGTTGAATGATGTTATGGTTGTCGTATGGGGGGAATTTGGCAGAACTCCTAAAATTAATGCTGGCGGAGGAAGAGACCACTGGCCCCAAGTATCCTGCGCATTACTGGCGGGAGGAGGATTCCGCCACGGTCAGGTGATTGGTTCGACTAACAGATTGGGAGAAGTTCCAGAAAGTCGTCCGGTCCATATACAAGAAGTGTGTGCTACTATGTATAAAGCGTTAGGGATCGATACTATGTCCACAACGCTAATTGATAGAACGGGAAGACCACAATATCTATTGGATCATAGGGAACCACTCAAGGAGTTGGTATAATGAAATACCTAATAGCTTCATTAGTCTTACTGATTTTTCCTGTAACAATTCAGGCAGACGAAAAAAAAGATAAGGATTGTAAATGTGCAGTAGAGTGTCTTGACGATTGTAAAATGTGCGACGATTGTAGAGATTGTCGAATTAAAAGAAATTTAGAAAAAAGAAGAAAATTGGCGGCGGAGGAGGCAAAGCGCAGAAAAGATAGACTAAAAATGCGTAAGGATGGGCCTAGAGTTATTGTAATAATCAGACCCCCTATTGTCAACAGGGGTAACGGTATAATACATCATCATCACCATCACTACCTCGATAGATGGAGAAGTGGTTATCCTAGATACCGAAGACTCTACAGGGGTATTTATAGAACCAGTCCTCCCAGATATCGCACATACCGAGATAGGGTTCCTAGAGTGGAACAACGACGCTCCAGAGTGTGGTACGATGGACTGAGAACCAGAACAGACTAACAGGGGGTAAGTATGAAATTCTTTAAGTGCGTAGTGTGCGTAATTTTTGCTATATCTATCGCCAACCTAGCAACCTCTATTTATATATATAATGATATACTCGAAAGACGAAACCAGACTGAAGTAAAAATACAAATTCCAGAAAACCTTAAAAATTTACCCGAACATAGTCAGATGAGAGAAAGTCAAGTGATGCAGGGGGTATTGATGATACATCATGTGCTTAAAATACATCCAGCAGGAAAACATCCAATGTGTCCTATGTGTAGACAGGGACCAAAGATGCAAGCAATAGTGGTAACAAAGGGGGAAAAATAGTATGCCATTACCAAAACGAGGAGAAAAGGAACCAAGAAAGGACTTTATGTCTCGTTGCATGGGTGATCAAGTTATGAATAAAGAATACCCCGATCAGAGTCAGCGGGCCGCTGTTTGCATGAGTAAGGCTGCCGAGGGGCTTAGTCTTATAGAGGCGGTAGATCTTCAATCACACTACAACTCGCAAGCGGACGAGAAGGCTGGATATCCGCCAAACTGCAAAGAGGGATATGTGGAAAAAGACGGAAAATGTGTTCCCGTAGAAGAGGGGGCGAGCGCTGGATACAAGTATAGAGATCCTCAAACTGGTGAAATTTATGAATTTGCCAGAAAAGGTGTTTATACTAAAAACGGCAGAACCTTAGTCCCAGCGTACTAGAACAATTTTAACCACAGCTCAGGGAGAAACAAGATGAACAGAAGAAACGCATTGGTGGCATTAGGTTCTTTCTTTGCGGCCCCAGCAGCGTTGTTTGCCGGAGGGCACAGAAGAAGAAAACCCGACACGTCATGTGAAGATTGTGATAAGTGTGGGCCTCGTTGCAGATGCGACTGTAGAGATGGTTGTAAGTGCAAAGATGGATGCTGTGAAGAGCCTCGCAAACGTAGACGTAGACCCAAGGGTTGTACGTGCGGGGTCGCGGATTCCAAGAAATGTAATCATAGGGAATGCCGCAGGCGGGCTGGTCGCAACATGAGAAGAAAAATGCGTAACAGACGCCGCTCACGAAGGCGTGGTCGTCGCAACGAAACGTGTCCCAGATGTCGAAAAGCTAGAAGGTAAAAGTAATCAACAGGAGAACAGCGATGCTAGACATTAACTTTAATCGGAGAGATTTTCTCAGAATCGGAGGCATTGGTGCTGGTCTTGGATCGATTCCATTTTCTGATGCCGTAATGGCACAGGAGCAAGCATTAATTCCGAATGATAAATCTGTCGTATGGGTGTGGCTTGGAGGAGGTCCGACACAGTTCGAGACATTTCATGCTCCCACTAGTACGGTTCCAGATCCCTACAAGCCTGTGTCTGATATTGTGACACATAAGAACGGATTGGCTTTTGGAGGTCTCTTCAAAGATCTCATTAATCAGGGAGACCATCTTACTGCGGTTAACTCATTTTCTCACGGGGATTCCTCTCATCGTCAAGCTACTCATTGGATGATGACCGGTCACCATAATCCCAAACGGGAAAATACTGCCAATTCAGAGTATCCGGGGCATGGAGCGGTAGTGTCTGCTGTGTTTGGTTCTAACCACCCTCTTAATGGGATGCCTGCATATGTTAAACAGGGGGCGATAGAAGGAGAACAGCCAACGTTCTTGGGTGGTGCTCATAAGCCGTTCGACCCCTCTAATAAGGAGAATCTAACTCCAAGAATAGAAACTGCTAGGTTTACAGGAAGAAAAGAACTACTTAAGTCGCTAGACAGAGCTGATAAAATTGCTTCACAGCAGGCCGAATCTTTTTCAAGAATTGGCGATCAGGCTTATAATGTAGTTCTTGGTAATGCCAAGCAGGCGTTTGACATTGAGAAAGAGCCTGAATCTATGCGAGAAATGTATGGCAAGGGTGGTATCGGTGACCAGATGTTGCTTGCTCGCCGTCTTGCACAATTCGGAACCAAGTTTATCACCGTCCACTACGGAGGATGGGATATGCATGGTAATATCAAACAGGCTCTTGAAGGGAGAGTTCCCCCTCTTGATAAAGCTCTCGCGGCATTCGTTAAGGATATCTACCAAAGTGGGATGTCTGATAATGTTCTTCTGGTTGTAACAGGAGAGTTTGGAAGAACTAGACTCAATCAAAACGCTGGTCGTGACCACTGGCCTTCCATCACCCCGATGCTTGTTTCAGGTGGCCGATATAATCACGGTCAAGTGATTGGAAAATCAGATAAAGCGTATTATCCCACAGAATCCAAGGTGGGACCAATCGATGTTGCTGCTACCCTGTTTGATCATTTTGGAATTGACAAACAAATTCAAAAAACCGATCAGGGTGGACGCCCAAGATATCTACTTGAAGGAGATGGGAAACTGTTCCTATAGAGGGCACCACAATGAGGTTTTATGAGTATCAACAGTCCAACACATCCCCTTTAAGATATCGATTAGAATTAAAGCTGGAAGAGTTGGAACTGGTTAAGGATTTGGTTATGGATATTATTAATAGGGTTAAACAGGACGAGGACAAAGAAATTGATTAATGTAATTGCACCAATAAATATTCTAGGGTACGGGGTGGCTGGATATAATATATTTAAAAGTTTATATAACATTAATTCGTCCACTGCCCTTTATCCTATTTCTACTCCTGAATTTATCGACGAATATGTTAAAGCGGGATTAAATAATAGGAATCGGGCGTCTGTAGATGGGGACGTTCCATCTCTTAGAATATGGCACCAGAACGACGTGCATCTGCATGTGGGGAAAGGGCAACATATAGGTTTTCCCATCTTCGAGCTAACAGAATTTAGCGAAGAAGAAAAACTTAGCATGGAACATTGCGATAAAATATTCGTGTGTTCAGACTGGGCAAAAGAGGTAATTATAAACCAAGTAAAATTTAATCAAGAGAATGTACATGTTGTGCCTCTGGGTGTCGATACTGAACTATTTAAACCTGTCAAATCGTCCCGATCTCCCACAATCTTCTTAAACTGCGGTAAATGGGAAAAGCGTAAGGGTCACGACTTTCTTCTAGGATGTTTTAACGATGCATTTATGCAGGAGGATGATGTCGAACTATGGATGATGTGTGATAATCCATTCATAGGACAAGATAATCAGGCTTGGCAGAACCTATACAAAACGTCTCCATTGGGAGATAAAATCAGAATGATTCCTAGACAGGCTACGCATAAAGATGTGTATAACATAATGAAGCAGTCTGACTGCGGGATCTTTCCCTCCCGAGCAGAAGGTTGGAATCTAGAGCTTCTCGAAATGATGGCCTGCGGGAAACAAGTCATAGCTACAAATTACTCCGCACATACGCAGTTTTGTAATAAAGAAAACTCTCACTTAATAGATATAAAAAACTTAGAGACCGCCTACGACGGAGTGTTTTTTAACGGTTCTCATGGAAGATGGGCACAATTATCAGATCCACAGAGAGAACAAACAGTTTCTCATATGAGAATCATACATAATGCTAAACAGCAGAATAACTTGCAGTTAAATGAGTCTGGAGTAAAAACCAGTAAACAATTTTCATGGCACAACTCGGCTAAAGAGGTTTTAAATGGACTTTAGTACACCAAACAAAATCCTGAAGCTTTACAGAGGGGGATTTGTTGGTAGCGTCTGCGACCCAGAAGACATGGCAAAATTAATGGGAGAATTGCCTATGCCGGTCTTTGGGGCTGCTGCTTACAACCTTCAGGGAGATGGTGACGGAGCGGTATCGCTACCGTTCAAATCGCTTTTAAAGTTTGATCCGGGCTTTGGTCCGGTAGAGCGTCAAACAACCGGTGACTGCGTTTCACATTCTACGAGGAACGCCGTAGATATTACTAGGTCTGTTGAAATAGACATTAAGGGAGATAGAGAAAGTTTTACGGCCAGAGGAGCCACAGAGGGTATATATCAATCAAGAGGGCATAAGAATCAAGGTATGTCGTGCTCTGGAGCGGCTAGATACGTACATGAAAAGGGCGGTATACTTCTTCGTAAAGATTACGATAAAATAGACCTTTCTAAATATAATTCAAAACTTGGAAGATATCACAAGATTCCCAATTCTATTTACCGCGATGAGGCTCGCAAACATCAGGTAAAAACCATTTCATCGGTTCGCACTATTCAGGAAGCTAAAGACGCTTTGGCAAATGGTTACGCTCTTTCTGTTTGTTCTGGCTATGGATTCTCTAGTAAAAGGGATAAAAACGGCATAGCTAAAAGATCCGGCGGATGGAGTCATGCGATGGCTTGGATAGGGTGTGATGATAGCCGTAAAATATACAGAGAGACTTTATTTTTAGTTCAAAATTCATGGGGGCTTTGGAATAGTGGACCCAAGAGATTAGGTCAACCTGATGGCAGTTTTTGGATCAGAGAAAAGGATGCTCGCGGTATGCTGTCCGGAGGTGGGGCTTGGGTATTTAGCAATGTCGAAGGGTTCCCCACTAGAGAAATCGACTGGACCATAGACGAGGTTTTTTAATATGAAAACGATTAATTCCCGCGCCACATTAGCAATAGGCGCTATTTGTTTATTCTTTGGAGTTTTTCCTCCAATAAAATCTGAAATATCTTCAAGAAATAGTTTGACAAATGACGAAGTATATACTATAATAAAAAAGACGAATGAAGCTTTTGACTTAGCAGAAAAAACAGTGCTAAAAACAGATCCCAGTCCAGATGACAATCCAAGTGGTCCACATCCAGATGTAGATAAATGCGCTTGTCGTGGCACTGGTAAAATTACCCATGGTGATGGACATCAAACAGATTGTCCCTATCATGGAAAAAATAATCCAGAACCAAATGATACTAACGAATGTACGGGCTGCAAATGCGATACAAAACGCACCTATTGTAATTGTGTTAAAGCTTACGGAAAATGCTCGTGCAAGAAGAGAAGAAGGATTGTAAACTTTGGAGTAAGGTGAGCATAGATTGTTAGAAGAGAAGGTCTTCTCTAGTTTTTAAATTTTATTTTGGAGAAAAAAAATGCTTATAACAAAAGTTAAGTCTCTTTTGTCCTCGCGTCGTTTTTGGGTGTCGGCTGTTGGTCTTGCCGGTGTCTGCTCGTCTGAGCTATTTAATATCGAACTCGACGTAGAGCAAATTGTCGGAGTTGTTACTATTGTGGTAGCGTGGGTGATTGGTGATAGTCTGCGAGTAACTGAATAGACGGGGGACATATTGATGGTTGAATTTTTACGGGGGGTAAGCCCCCTTCAATGGGTATTGATTGTAGGTGGATTATTAATGATTATTCCCACAGTTAAAAACTTCTTGAGTAACAAGCGTGGTCCAACCGTGAATCTCGGAGGATGTTCGAGCAGATTGACGGCTATTGTACATAAATGGGAAGTTCTTAATAATGCCTGCGTAGAAGCGGGACTGGAAGAGGCGGAGGATAAGCTTCGTGAAGTGTTTCTTGTTCTAGCTAATAAGAGACTAGCTGATCCAAAGCCCACGCCCCCCGTAGAAAAAGAGGATGAGGAAGTCCAATGAGTTTCAGATTATTAATCGGTGTCGTACTGGTACTTGTCGGAGTCTTCTGGGAAGATATTAAAAACTCTATCCCAGAAATTCCTGATAATAAGCCTATTATTACTATTGATACACCGGAGAACTCTCTAGTTGATCAATGGACTGAGACGTGTAAATCTATCAAAGACCCCAAGGATAGGGTAAGATTGTGCGTGTTTAACAAGGTGTTCGCAGATAGAGTTGTTGGATACAATGCAGACGCCCAGCAGATCAACGATCTATATGTGCTTGCAGCAAAGGAGGTGTTTGGAGATTCCATTAAGGGAAAATATGACAAATTGGGACCAGCAGCTCAAGAGTCAATGGTTTCTATTCTCGGAGAAGAGAACCATATTATAACGGAGTCTGAAAAACAAAATTTAAATAAAGCATTTCTAGCATTTGCTTGGTGTTTGAATAATTAACTTGACTTTTCCCATAAAGCCTGTTATAATAAGTGTAGCAGGCTTTTTTTATATACATATAGATATCGAGGAGATAAAGAATGGACATAATTAACGCTGTTGAAAGTATTTTAAAGGGCCGTATGGATGAATACGCCTTTAAGATTAATTCATGTATTCAAAATCAACACTCTGAAGAATCAATAGATAAACTTCTATTATTAATTGCAAAGTATTCTAAAGTAAGTAGCGAGGTTAGCGTGTTGCAAAATATAAAAACACAGCTAACATCTTTTGCTGAGTCGCAACAAGCTAGACCAGAAATGGATACCGAAGATGAAGACTAAAGTTACTTTGATGGTGGGGCAATCTGACAGAAATGTCTCATTTAGAAGTCCTGATTTTTTTAAAGTGTTTTTAACACATGATCATAAATTTCCCAAGGCGTACATATCTACAAAAGATATAAGTGAGACTCTTGAAAAAATTTTTAATGAACACTTTCTTATGGATTTTAAATGGGTTATTACCCATATAGCTGGAGCACGAAAAGTTGATGCTACAGAAATTGAAATAACGTATTTAGCTAATATTCCACAAGTTACACAACCTTGCACTTCCGGGAGATTCTTTTCTTCGGAAGATCTCAAAAACTTTAATATAGAAATAGATGGATATTATGAAAAATTATTATCAGGACGAGTCCCAAACTTCTGAAGAAGATTTTGCAGCCCAGCTAACTATTGCAATTTCTCAAGACGGGGAGTTTATATTTGGGTGCGACTGGGAACCAAATGAAATAGGAATAACTGCCGTCGCCTCTATCTTTTATGCTGTAGCATACGACCAATTAACAGATCAAGTATTAAAGGATCTTAAGGCGCAATGTGTATTAGAAGGTAAGGAGGATGACTTTGTAGCCATAGCGGAGGCGATAAAAAATCTAATTTTGCTACATCAAAGTAGTGATTCAGGGGGCGATTTGGCCGTACCTCCTCGTAATGTATTAAAATTATAGTCGCTCAACGGAGGGTTTCATGTCCAAACCTAAACAAATAGCTTGGGAAAGCTGGAACGCTAAAATTGAAGAGATGACAATGTCACAGGATACACTACCCCCGGAAATAAGCATAGATGAAGAAATATATAACGAAATGGAAGTTTCCCCAGAGATAATGCCGCAGGAGATTTTTTTACAACCTCAGAGAGTCTTATATACCCCCATGGGAACATATCCAGAGGATTCACAAATGAAACCCTCTGATAGGTGGGACTGTTGGCTAGCATATACTAATTTTGATATAACGAACAGTATAGCAGAAATTATTGAAGGTATAGATGGAGTTGAAGCTCTAAGGGTTTTGGGACGTTATTCGTTTTTTGTGGGAGTTGGTAAGCTTTTTGACATTAAGGATGTTAGAACCAGTATGGAAAAGGAGTTGTGTGCTTATTCTGAGCAGGAAATACTCTCAGATGAGAATACTCAAGCTACGGTAGATTTGGTTAAGGAACAACTAATGACCAAGAAATACTGGTCTATGTTGGTATCGCCCACGGGCGATGTTGAGTATATTGTTTCAGATAAGATGGATAGAATATATCTTGAAGATTTGAATAAACTATTGGAACGTAAACAGAACATTGGTGGTATCATATTAAGAGGTAATGATGGATAAAATTGAGAAACTTTTGAAAGATTCAAACATTGTAAACATAATGAACGCAGTTGCAAACCGATATAGCCGGTCTATAGATAGAGATGAGATAGAATCAATAAAAATGATCACTCTCTGGAAATGTAGAGATAAATACGACTCCACAAGGGGGGCAAAATTTACGTCGTATCTATATCAACAATTATCTTTTGCATTTAAAAATGAGCTGAAGAAAAAGAAAAATATGCTATACCTTGATAATAGTCAGCTAGACTTTTTTGGGTATGTTTTTGAGTCTTCTACCCACAACCTCAAATCAAATACTTTTCTTAAAGATTACCGTCGAGAGTTTACCGACGTTCTTACCGGTCTCCCGGATGAAATTTCTAGCATTCTCAAGCAGAGATTTTTAGGTAATATGACAATGGTAGAAATTGCCAAAGCTAATGGGTATAGCCGAGAAACCGCTAGACGGAGACTTAAGAAGGCGGTAAAAATGTGTAAAAAAAGCAACGGTCAACCGGCCTGATTTGTGTATATTTAACTGGAACTGGATCTTCTTTAGGAATTGGAAACTATATATCATTTTTTTATCTTAACTGATTCTTCAAAGGAGATCTATTATGCCAGTTCCTGCTAATGATGCAGCCTATTTGAAAAACACCACTGGTGGTGCTTTTACAGCCATTACCGAAGGCGGCACT
>Ga0114932_10005406_pt1 | contig 11352 bp, 12 predicted proteins | sample 2SBtaG_2_FD_87286 | JGI IMG/M metagenome (GOLD analysis project Ga0114932, IMG submission 87286) | Deep subsurface microbial communities from Kolumbo volcano to uncover new lineages of life (NeLLi) - 2SBTROV12_ACTIVE470 metaG | ecosystem: Environmental > Aquatic > Marine > Volcanic ... | reverse complement strand
CGATGGCAAAGTGATGCAGCGCAAGCTGGATAAGGGCAAGTTGTTGGAAGATTTCATCGCCGCCTACGGGCATTTGAGAAGCGGCCCGACGTCGAACGGCAAAATCGGCGTTGTCGGCTTTTGCTACGGCGGCGGCGTCTGCAACGCCATGGCGGTGCGGCTGCCGGAACTGGCGGCATCGGTGCCCTTCTACGGCCGCCAGGCGAAAGACGAGGACGTGCCGAAGATCAAGGCGCCGCTGCTTTTGCACTACGGTGAGTTGGACAAGCGCATCAACAAGGGCTGGCCGGCATACGAGGCCGCGCTGAAAGCCAACGGCAAGAAATATGAGGCGCACTTCTATGCCGGCGCCAACCATGGTTTCCACAACGACACCACGCCGCGCTATGACAAGGCAGCGGCGGAACTGGCCTGGAGCCGCACCGTGGCGTTCTTCAAGGCGAACCTGACGTAGAACGCCGCATTTGCCGGAATGTCTACGAGTGCCGGTTCTTTACCCAGGAACGGAATGAACCGGCCTCGAAGCCTTTTTCGGCGACAAATTGGTAGACCGCCATGAACAGCGGCGGCGGCGCGTAGCCGGGCATGCGGAAAACCTCCGTGCCCTTGGCGTCAAAGAACAGCATCACCGGCGTTGCGCGCACGAACCGGCCGCGCGCGATCGCACCTTCGGTGCGTGTTTCGCCGTCAAAGTCCTTGATTTTCCTGTCCCCCCAGAGATCCATCTGAATGGTATGGAAATGTGTCTTGCCGTAGTTGACGATCTCCGGGTCCTGAAAATTCACGGCATGCAGTTCGGCACAGTAATGGCAGCCGTTCTGCTCCCACAATAAGGCCAGAAACTTTCCTGCGGCGGCCGCGGCGGCCAAGTCCTTGGCCAAATCCAAAGAAGACTCCGCAAACCAGGGCTCGGGCTCAAACCCCGCGATGCGGGCGCGCCCGGCAACCGCCGGCGCACCCATCAATCCCACCAGACCGGCGGCACCAACCCCTGTGACAACAGTGCGGCGAAGGATTTCCATGCTTGCCTCATATTCGATTTTTCGAAACTAACCCGACGCTAATGGCCATGTGGTGTGGCGGCAATTCATATGTGTTGGATTTCACGCAGGTGTGATGGTGCCCGCCCGGCGCGTAATCGTGCGTTCCTTACTGCTAATCACATTCGAAGTTGATAAACTATTCGTTGGGAGGAGCGATGCGTTGATGTTTTGGCGCGGTTTTTGGTTGATGGGCGCGGTCGGGTGGTTGGCGACGTTGCCGTCGGCGGCAATGGCCGACACCTACCGTATCGGCATATTGGCGTTTCGCGGCGCCGACCACGCGCTGCGCAGTTGGCAGCCGACGGCGCAGTATCTGAGCACGGTGGTTGATGGTGCGACATTTGAGGTCGTGCCTTTGCCGTTGGCGGCACTGCGCCGTTCCGTTGCCGAGAACAAGGTGGCGTTTGTCTTCACCAACAGCGGCCAATACGTGGAACTGGAATCCGAATACGGCATCGGCCGCATTGTCACCTTGAAGACGCGGTTCGGCCGCAACGTGCGGAATGTCTTCGGCGCGGTCATTTTCACGCGGGCGGACCGGGCGGATATCGAGGATTTGGACGATCTGCGCGGCAAATCCTTCGCCGCCGTCCGGGACCGGGCCTTCGGCGGGTTTCAAATGGCCTGGCGCGAGTTTCAGGATGCCGGCATCGATCCCTTTGAAGACTTCCTGCGGTTGGATTTCAAGGGCCTGCCGCAAGACAGCATCGTCATCAGTGTTCGCGACGGCACGGTGGACGCCGGCACGGTGCGGACCGATGTTCTGGAGACCATGGCCCGGGAAAATTCCGTCAGATTGTCCGACTTTCGCATCTTGAATGCCCGGAACGTGCCCGGGCACGGCGTTCGTCTGAGTACGCGGCTCTATCCGGAATGGCCGTTTGCAACGATGCCCGAGACGCCGCCGGAACTGGCGGAAAAAGTCGCCATCGCCCTTCTCAGTCTGCCGGACGACAGTCCGGCGGTGCGGGCGACCGGCTATTCCGGCTGGACCGTGCCCTTGGATTACAAACCGGTACATGATCTTTTCCGGCAATTGGAGATCGGACCCTACACCCCCCGTCCCATCGGCCTTGGTGAATTTCTGAACCAAAACTGGCAATGGGCCGCTTTCGCCTTTTTGCTGCTGGTGCTTATTTCGCTTCATGGTGTGCGCACGGAGTATCTGGTGCAACGCCGGACCCGCCAACTGTCGGAGGCCAATAAGGTTCTGGAGCATGAAATCGACGAGCGCCACCGGGCCGAACAGCGCGCCCGCCATCACGAGGCGGAGTTGGCCCATGTCTCACGGGTCAGTGTCATCGGTGAAATGACGTCCGGTCTGGCCCATGAGTTGCGCCAACCCTTGGCGGCCATCAACAACTATGCGGAAGGCGGTATCCGGAGATTGCAACGAGCAGGCAATGGCAGTGAATTGCGGGAAGCGCTGGAACAGATCGGCGAGCAGGCCAATCGCGCCGGCCAGATTATTTCCCGGGTCCGTGGGTATATGCGCAAACGCGAACCGAAACGCGTTGCCCTGGACGTCAACCATGCGATCCGCGAGGCTGCCGCGCTGATCCGTCAGGACGCCAAGGCGCACGAGGTCGATGTCAGCTTGAACCTGGCCGACGGGCTTCCGGCTATTTCCGGCGATCTGATCGAAATCGAACAATTAGTCATTAATCTGGCCAAGAATGCCATCGATGCCATGAGCGAACCCGGTGTTACGGTCCGGCATTTGGCGATTAAGACGGATCGCTGCGAAGGTGGCGTATGTATCGAGATTTGCGATACGGGACAGGGCCTTGGCGACAACGATCCGAACGCCATGTGGGAACCCTTCTACAGCCGGAAAGCCGGCGGATTGGGTCTGGGATTAGCCATTTGCCGGACAATTGTCGACATGCACGGCGGGCGGATTTGGGCGGACAGCCCTGCGTCGGGCGGCACCTCATTCACCTTCGAACTGCCGGCAATGGAGGCCGCGAAAAATGACACCACGGCGCACTGACGTATATGTCGTCGAGGATGATGAGGCGGTTCGAAAATCGCTGTGTTGGCTGATCGAATCGGCCGATCATCCGGCCCGCGGTTTTGCCTCCGCCGATGCCTTGCTGGCGGACTTCGATCCTCAGGGGCCGGGCTGCGTTGTCACCGATGTCAGAATGCCAGGCATGGACGGCCTGGATATGATGCAGGAAGTCGTTGCCCGCACCGATCTGCTTCCTGTCGTCGTCATTACCGGGCACGGCGATATCGAGATGGCGGTCGGCGCCATGAAGGATGGCGCCTTCGATTTTGTCGAAAAACCCTTCGAAGAAAATACCCTGCTGGCCGTCATTGAGCGTGCCATCGAAGAAAGCCGGCGTCGGCATGCGGCCCGAGAGCGTGACCGCGACCTTTGGGACGGCATGGAGCGTCTAACACCGCGTGAGCGCGAGGTGCTGGGTCATATTATCGATGGCGTGCCGAACCGGGGTGTCGCGGAGAAATTGGAAATCAGTGAAAAAACCGTCGAAGCCCACCGCGCCCATATCATGGAAAAAATGCAGGCCGATTCCTTCGCCGACCTGATCACCCGGGTCGTCCAAGGACGCCTGCTCAACGCGGGCCGATGACGCCCGGCCATAGGGATTTCCCCAATATTCAAGAATTTGTAGGTGTTCTAAGATTTTCCTCAGGACGCACCGGTTACGGAACTAAAATAATTTTCCGTCCGGCGCTTCGATGGAAATGCCTTTGGGAGGCATTCGGAACGTCATGAGGAGGACACCATGCGGTATCTCGCATCAGCACTAAGCCTATTCGCGCTTGCCGTCTTGACCCTGTCGCCGGTCAGCCAAAGCCAGGCCGGTGAACGCTACGGCAAACAGAAAGTCGTTTATCACGTGAATTATCCGGGCGGTAAGGAAGACAAAAAGTACCGGGGCGCCATGCGCAATATTCAAAACAACATCAACGCCGTCGGCGCCGACAATCTGGACATCAAAGTCGTCATTCACGGCAACGGTATCGCGCTCATGCAGTCGGCCAACAAAAAGGGCAAGCTGCAGACGGCGGTCGCCAATTTGAAAACCCAGAACGTCAGCTTCCACGTTTGCAACAACACCCTGAAAGGCCGCAAGATCTCCTACAAGGATTTGTATGAGGTTTTCGACGAGGACATCGTGCCGTCCGGCGTCGCTGAGCTTTCCCATTTGCAACAGCAAGGCTACACCTACATCAAACCGTAAGGCGTCAGCTGCAAATTTGACGCCGGGATAGGGCCGGTTCCTCTGGGGAGAAGGAACCGGCCATATTTTCTCGCGGGGACATGTTCAAGATGGCTTCCAATGGACGCCGCCGCTGCGCCGGTTGTCTAACGGCCGCCCTATTTGCCGCCTACGTGGGCAGCGGGCATGCGCTGGCGGACGCCGGTCGGCCGAAAAAATCAGACATCATCGGGACCTATGCCAAGGTCGCGCTGGCCTCCGAGCAGGGTCAGGCATGGTCACGGACGCGGCGTTGGCCGGACGCCATCCGCATCGCCATCGACGGCGACTATACGACTGAAGACGCCACCAAGGTTGCCCACACGCGTGATTTGATCCGGCGCGTCATTCAGCGGCCCATGCCGATATTCTTTTCCCCCCTCAGCTCAGAGGAAACGGCAAAGACCCAGGTGGTCATTGCGTTTCGCCGGCGTGCCAAATTGAAGCGTTCCCTGTCATTGCTGCGGAAGTCCTTCGGTCACGGCGAGCGCCGTTTGGAACTCAACACCGGCTCACCGGACTGCATGTTGGCGCTTCAGCCGGCGGACGGCCATGATTTGGCGTTCGCCATCATCGGGGTCGCCGTCGGCATCAGCGAGGCGGCGCGGGCCCATTGCGTCAGCTTGAAATTGACCCAGGCCATGGGCCTTCCGGGCGTCCATCCGGACGCGCCCGGCAGCGTCTTCAACAAAACGGGACGCACCAAACAGACGCTTCTGGACCGGGCCCTCCTGTGGCTGCATTACCATCCCGAAATGGGCACCGGGTTGAACGCGACACAGGCCCGGCGGCGGACTATCGAACTGCTCAACCGTGAACGCCTGAAATAGCAAGCGGCATCGCGTGATAATGAAACGATTGGTGGTCGGCGGTCTTTCCAAACGCCGTCCATTCCCCTTAGGTTACGCTCACACCCCACCGGTCAATGCCCGTCCACGGAGGAGCCCACCCATGCCCGAACAACGTCCCGCCATTGAGCTTGCCATCGACGACGGCATTGCCACGGCAACCATGTTGCGCCCGAAACAGCGCAATGCGTTTACCGCTGATTTTCTGGATGATATGCGCAACGTCATCGACACTTGCCGAAGCCAAAAGGATATCGACGCGCTGATCCTGACCGGCACCGACGGGGTGTTTTCCGGCGGCGGCGATATCAAGGGCATGGTTGAGCGCAACCGGAGCGGCGGCCTGCCGGCGGAGGATATCCGTGGGAGGATCTACGATCTCAACGAATGGCTGCAGCAGTTGCGCAATCTGGAGATTCCGGTGATCGCAGCCGTCGATGGTGCCGCCTACGGCGGCGGTTTCGGCCTGGCGCTGTGTGCCGATTTCATCCTGGCCTCCGACCAGGCGCGATTCTGTTCTGTATTCTGCCGCATCGGCGCCATCCCCGACTGCGGCGTGCTGTTCACCCTGCCCCGCATGATCGGCATGCAACGCGCCAAGGAAATCATGTACACGGGCCGGCCCATCGATGCCGCCGAGGCCAAGGCGTTGGGCATCGTCATGGAAGTCTACGGTGCCGACAGCCTGCAGACCGCGGCCCTGGCCCTGGCGCGGCGCATGCAGGATGCCAGCCGGGCCGCCTTCGCCATCACCAAGCGGGTCTCCAACCAGGCCTTCGATAACGACGCCGATGCGATCCTTGAGATGGAAGCGGCGGGCCAGGCGATCTGCCTGTCGGGGGACTATCACAAGGACGCAGTGCAACGCTTCGTCGACAAGCAGCCCATGCGCTTCAATTGGGAGGCCGTGTAGGCGCCAGCGTCTGCTCTTAGGGCAAGGAAACTGTCACCGCGCGATTGATACGCGGCCGGGCGATGGCTGTCCGGCGGCCGTCCATGGTGATGACCTCGACGGTCTCAACGCCCGTCGCCGCGCCCAAACCGAAATGCACATGCGGCGTCGGGTCGGTCATCAGGCCGGTGGAGGCGATGACCTGACGGCTCCGTTTCCGCCCGTCCGTGGTTGTCACGCAGACCGTCGCGCCCAATGCCGCCACATTGTCCGGCAGGCGAACCGTCAGATAGCTCCCGGCGCCGCGGTTCAAGAAAGCGCGCAGCGGCCCGTTCATGTTCAACCACAAAACATCGGCCCGGCCGTCGCCGTCCAGATCGACGATGATCGGCGACTGGCCGAACAGCGGGTTGTCCAGGCCGAGGCCCGGCACCTGATAGAACCCCCTGCCCTCCGGCGCGTCCAACTGCAGCAACGCCTTTCCCGGCAGCGGCGCTATTTTGTGCGGCGGCCATTTTATGTAGTTTTGCGCGACCAATAAATCGATCCGGCCGTCCAGGTTCAAATCCTCGAACTGGGCGCCCCAGGAAAATCCATAGCCAGTCAAATTCAGGGATTCGGTGACGTCGCTGAACGCCAGATTGCCATCGTTGCGCATCAATATCCAGTTGCTGTTCTGGCGTTGATCGGCGCGCAGGTCGCCGGACGTCAGGAAGTCGGGAATGGAGGTGCCGATGTTCGACGCGAAAATGTCCGCATCCCCATCCTGATCCACGTCGCCGACGGCCAGGCCCATCCAAAACCCATAACCGGAATTCGTCGGCACCGGGGTGAAGGTGCCGCCGCCCTTGTTTTCGAAAATCTCAATCTCGCCCGTGTTCTGCGACAAGACCAGGTCCTGGTCCGCGTCACCGTCCAGGTTGGCGAAGGTGGCGTGAAAGGTGTTCTGTGTGCCCATTGCCCCCGACGCCTTGGTCACGTCCGTAAACTTTAAACCGCCGTCGTTGCGCAGAACGACGTTTGCCTTGGCGTGCGCCGGGTCGTTGAAGGTGGCGCTCTTGAAGGCCGGGAAGGTGACGAATACGGAGACGTAGAGATCGCCGTCACTGTCGCCGTCCATGTCGGAGACGGCGATGCTCATGGGCACTGCATCAGGCTGCAGCGTCAGCGGAATGGGCTGCGCCGAAAACGTGCCGCCGTTGTTGACGTAAAGCGTCAGGCCGTCTTCGCGGGCGACCAGCAAATCTACCCATCCGTCGTCGTTCATGTCGATCGATGCGGCCCCATGGGTCGCCGGCTTCACCGACGCGAGGCCGGTGCCGGCGGTCCGGTCGGCCAGGGCACCGTCCTTGAAGCCCAGCACCATGTCCGCCTGTCCGCGCCCGCCGCCGACGAAAATCTCCAGGTTGCCGTCGCCGTCGATGTCGATCACTGCGGCACCCGTGAACGGATGGCTGGGCTCGGTCCAGGCGTGGGCGAAGGGGGTCGGAATTTCGACGTACGCTGCCACTGGAACAGGCGCCGTCGTTGTATGATTGTCTTCAAATGTCGGTAGGCAGGCGGCAATCCCAATGGTAGCGAGCGCCAGGACTGCAACGCGAATGACAGTCATCATGGCTGGTGTTTCCCTTGTGGTTATTGCCTTAGCGCGGCATCGCCATAATTGGGACATGGCCATGGTGAATGCGAGCGTTAATTTTCAAGGGCCGGGTCTGGTTTTTTCATAATGTCTTAGTGTTACTACAATTTAATTGACATATGGCACTAATTGTAGTAACAATAAAATTATATATAACCGAAACGGAGACCCCAAATGGCCCCGACGAACGATGATGCGAAGATTTTCGAACAATACCGCCGCCCCCGCGGCCCTCAAAAAGCACCAAGAAAAGTCTCGACCACCATCCGCCTGGATGCGGATATCGTTGAGCATTTTAAAAATGGCGGCGCCGGTTGGCAGCCCCGGATCAACGGCGTTCTGAAACGCCATGTGGAACTGGAACAACGAAAAAAGAAGTCATGACGGCAGTGATGCGCTCCAAAGGCTGCATCCCGCAACCTTTGGCCTATGGACCCGAAATCTGACGATCCTCAGGCGCCGTATTGTTGGTCTGGCCGGCCAAAGAGTTTCCATTTGAGCGGCCGCAGCTTGGCCTTGGCGAAACGGCCCCAGGTGATGCGGTCGATGATGCGGTCATTCTCATCCGGCAGTTCCATCAGCGTCGGGATGGCGAACATCTGCATACGGCCGATGGAGGCCTTGTCCTTGTAGGGCTGGATGGGGTCGACCCCATGGGGCTGCGTGGCATCGAAGAACAACACGTCGCCGGGCGCCACGGCGGCATCGACATCGACACGGTTGCCGCCACGATCCATGTAATAAAGCCCGCCGCCTTCATAATGCGTTCCCCGAAAAGTCAGCGGCACCTGAAAATGCCAATGCTGGTGGCCTTCCACGTCGTCGATGTGTTCGTGTAGCCAGCCCCCCTCAGCCGGATAATAGGTGGTCGTGATATAGGTTCCGAAGTGGTCTTCGGCGAAGGTTTCGCCATCGCGCTCGAAGGTTTCGATGATTTGGTTACGCAGCCGCGACAGGGTGATCGCCAGGTCCCGCGTCGCCGCGTGTTGCGGTTGGTTCCAAAGGTAGTCATAGCTGCGGAACAGGCGATGCGTACTTGATTGGTCAAAGAGTATTTTGTTGGGCTCGCCCAGATACGGTGTCCAGATGAGCACCTGTTCGGGTTGCCCGTTCGCATATATTTCGAGCCAAAAGTCCCGGATGGTCTCAACAAGTTCGACGGGAACCAACCCCTTGGCGATGAAATAGCCTTGCCGGTTCACCGCATCCCGAATTTCCACGATATCGACCGCGCCGATCATTGAATTCCGCCTTACCCTGTTGCGAGTCCACGAATGACCGAGAGGGTAACGGTGTCGGCGGGCACCGCACATGATCTTGGTTAACCGATGACCATCCGGGTTACTACCGATGACCGGCGCTATCTTTACTCAGGAAAATCCGACCGACAGACGGTTCGATCCGAGAATCCACGTTGGAGGGCTCATGGCGTCTATGCTGCACAGTTCAATACCGTCATGCCGGCTCCGGCCGAGCCGGTTTGACCGATCCGGCTGGTCCCCTTACCCTCGTGGCACACGCGGCGACGTTTTGACAATACCTCGCAAAACTTCACGTTGCCTTAGGGCGGACAGCTCAAAATTCCGTGCTTGCCCGATTGCCAACAGAAATCTGGCCGGTGCTGCCGCGGCTCCAGAAACGGATGACATGTTGAATTCTATTCAAAATCGTTGGCAGGCGCTGCCCGGCAACGTCCGGGGCTCCCTTTGGGTTCTGTTGGCATCATTGATCGGTGCCGTCATGGGCGGCGTCATCAAGTTCGTCGGGCAACGCATACCGGTCTTCGAAATCCTGTTCATCCGCCAGCTCTGCGTTGTCGCTATTATCTCGCCGGTGATCATCAAGAACTACGCCACGGTGTTCAAAACCAACCGCTTTCACCTGCATTTCATGCGTGGCGCGTTTGCCGCCGTGGCCATGGCGACCGGCTTCACGGCGCTGGTTCATCTGCCCTTGGCCGAGGCGACGGCGATCAGCTTCGCCAAGACCCTGTTTACCACGTTGTTGGCGATCGTCGTCCTCAAGGAGGTCGTCGGCATTCGCCGCTGGTCGGTGACCATCATCGGCTTCATTGGGGTGTTGATTATCATCCGGCCGGGCACCGAATCCATGAACCAATATGCGGTGCTGGCACTGGTCGCCTCGCTGTTTGTTGCCGGCATCATGATCGTGCTTCGGCAATTGGCACAGAGCGAGGCGGCATCGACCATCATGGTGTATCAATCTTGCTTCGTGACGGCCGTCATGGTCGGCCCGGCGCTGTACTTTTGGGTGACGCCGACGTGGCGGGAACTGACGCTGATCCTGGCCATTGGCGGGCTCATGTCGATGATGCAGTGGGTCTATATCCAGGGCATGAAGGCCGCCGAGGCGGTCGCTGTGGCGCCAGTGGAATATGCACGGCTGTTGTTCGCGACGATCATTGGCATGGTGGTTTTTGCCGAAGTGCCGACGGTCTGGACACTGAGCGGGGCCGCCATCATCGTCGGCTGCACACTCTACACGATCCAGCGAAATGCCTTGCGCAAGCAACAAGATAGCGCCCCGTGAGCACCGGGAACCAGTTGTTCCCTGTCCGTCCCGTTGGCGCAGCCATTTCTAACGCCGCGCAAGGTTCGGAATGCGGGCGCGCCACCCGAGGTCTGCATATTACTTCATGGCCAACAGATGCGGATGGCGTTCATCGGCGGTAATTAGGCGATGAGATCATCGACGGCCTTGAACAGGCGCTGGGCATCGACCGGCTTCGATACATACCGGTCACAGCCGGCGTCATAGGCGGCGTCACGGTCGTCGGGCCCGTCGTGGGCGGTCAGCGCAATGACCGGAATTTTCCGGGTTTCGGGATGGGTGCGCAGGATCGGCAGGACTTCGAAGCCGGTCATCCCCGGAAGGTTCATGTCGAGGACCATCAGGTCAGGCTTTTCGGCACGCGCCTGGGCGACACCGGAATCTCCGTCGTCGGCATCAATCACATGGTAGGCGCGGCCTTCAAATTGGGCGCGCAGGATATCGCGGACGATCTCGTCGTCGTCAATGACGAGAATTTTGGTCATGGCCGATTTCTCCGAAACTTGCGGTTTTTAGGATACCCAGCCACACCGGTTCGAAAATTACTTTTATCCGTGTGCCGAGATCGTCGTGGGTCCCGCCAAATCCTCCAGGATTGGGCAGTCGGGGCGATCATCGCCGTGGCATTTCTCGGTCAAATCCAGCAGCGTATTCTTCATCGACTGCAGTTCGGCGATACGGTTTTCAATACCGGCTACGTGTTCCAATGCCAGCGCTTTGACGTCGGCGCTGGCGCGTTCCTTGTCGTGCCAGAGCGTTAGCAGATTGCGGACCTCGTCCAACGAGAAACCAAGCGCCCGGGAGCGCGAGACGAACCGCAATACGGCGATATCGTTCGGCCCATAATCGCGATAGCCGTTGGCTTGGCGCGCCGCCGCTGCGATCAGCCCGATGCTTTCGTAATAACGGATGGTTTTAGATGTCACGCCGGTATCGCGGGATATTTCTCCAATATTCACGATCTCGCCTCCTCTTTCCGGGGTTTCCAGTTACGCAGCAAAAGCGCATTGCCGACCACCGAGACGCTGGAGAACGCCATGGCGGCGCCGGCGGCCACCGGGGTCAGCAGGCCGAACACCGCCAACGGGACGGCGACGACATTGTATATGAACGCCCAGAACAGGTT
>Ga0114932_10005404_pt1 | contig 11356 bp, 9 predicted proteins | sample 2SBtaG_2_FD_87286 | JGI IMG/M metagenome (GOLD analysis project Ga0114932, IMG submission 87286) | Deep subsurface microbial communities from Kolumbo volcano to uncover new lineages of life (NeLLi) - 2SBTROV12_ACTIVE470 metaG | ecosystem: Environmental > Aquatic > Marine > Volcanic ... | reverse complement strand
GGTGGCGCCCAGTGACACGTAGAGCTTGGCGCATGCAATGGCGGCAGCGCCGGCACCCGAGAAGACCATCGTCGTCTCGGCCAGCGTTCTATCCGTGAGCTCTACAGCATTGAGAAGCGCGGCGGCGGAGATGATGGCCGTGCCGTGCTGGTCGTCGTGAAAGACGGGAATGTCGACTTCCTCTTGCAGGCGTCGCTCGAGCTCAAAGCACTCGGGCGCTTTGATGTCTTCGAGGTTGATGCCGCCAAAGGTCGGGGCCATCGCCTTGCAGATGAGCAGCATCTCTTCGACGGTGTCGGAATTCAGCTCGATGTCGAACACATCGATATCGGCGAACTTCTTGAACAGGTTCGCCTTGCCTTCCATGACCGGCTTGGCCGCTTCGGGGCCGATGTCACCCAGACCCAGAACCGCTGTGCCATTGGTGATGACAGCGACCAAGTTGCCCTTGGCGGTGTACTTGAACACGTCGTTTGGAGTGCGGTGGATGTGCAGGCATGGCTCAGCCACACCGGGGGTGTAGGCGAGCGAAAGGTCACGCTGCGTATTGAGGGGCTTGGTGGCCGCGACCTCAATCTTGCCGGGACGACCTTCGGAGTGGTAGACGAGCGATTGCTGCTTGTAGTCGGACAATGGACTTCTCCAGAAACGAGCGGGCATGCTACCGGAGGGGAAGGCAAAGCGGCAGGCGCGAAAAGAACTTCGCGCTCTGGCTGGCCACCTCAGCCTCAACGAAACCGGCTCCCCCCGAATGGGGAGAGCCGGGTCCGAGAAGTCCGTAAGCCGAGTTTTGTGCCCTCGTTCAGTCGCCATTCCGAGGGCGTGGACCATTCATCTAGGACCGCCGTTACCGACGGCCTCGAGCAACCTACCCGACAGTTTCGGGCGGGCCGCCCTCAAACACTGCTCTATTCGGTCTTGCTCCAAGTGGGGTTTGCCTGGCCGACACCGTTACCGGCGCCGCCGGTGCGCTCTTACCGCACCCTTTCACCCTTACCGAGACAGCCTTGCGGCCACCTTGGCGGTCTACTCTCTGTTGCACTTGCCTCCAGGTCACCCCGACCGGGAGTTACCCGGCACCTTGCCCTAGCGGAGCTCGGACTTTCCTCCCGTGGACCCCATGACAGGGACCACCGGCGGTCCTCAAGTCTTCTCGAACACCGGCCAGCTAATCGGTCTTGAGCGACCGTACGAGGCGGACTCCTGCATCCGACGCGCGATCGTCCTGCAGAAGGCGTGAACGGGAGGCGGAGCGACATTCATCGACGGTGGTGCCCCATGCTCCTCCCCGAATGGCGCGGTAGACGGGGCCGGCCGACTGCGGACGAATGCGGTCCCAATGCAATCGCTCATCGATCACGTCGAGGTCGCGTGGCGAATACTGATTTCGGCACCAGTCTCGGCTGTTTCCCGCCAAGCCTCGCACGCCGTAGGGCGACTCATCTTGGTCGTGACCGAACACCGATGCGGGCCGCACATACTCTCGGTGGCTCTCGCCCATGCAGGCCCACGTCGGGTCCAGGAACTGCCCCAAGGGGAATGGTCTGGCATCGACCCCACGAGCCGCCTTCTCCCACTCGAGCTCGTGCGGCAGCCGCCATTTTTGGCCGTCTTCATCGGCCAACCACTTTGCATACGCGAGCGCAGACTTCCATGTGACCAGCATCACGGGCAGCTCTGTCCGGCCCGCGTGGCCCTCTTCGTCCCCGGGCAGCTCAAACATGTTCTGTTTGTTGATGGGGAAGCGCACCGGGTACAGCTTGCGACTCTGTTCGCCGCCACCGGGTGAGTATTGCTCGGCCTCGTCGTAGCGCCCATAGCGCTGCAGCTAGTCGATAAACTCGAAGTACTCGGCGTTGGTCACGGGGTGCGACTGCATGAAGAAGCCGTCTGCCCACACCCGCTGGCGAGCCGCGGCATTTGGTGCGGACGGGTCGCCTCCGGCCGTGAACCAGCCTGCGGGCACGTATACGTCGCCCTCGATGATCTCGTAGGTCTTGGGCAGGTAGATCGGATGGGGCTCGGTTCCGCCCGGGGGCACACCGTCCCAGTGCTCCCCTCGCCCAATGTGCACCGGATAGCGGACTGGAATGCGCCGGTAGGACTCAATCGAGACCAAGTAGCTGCCCATGGGCAGCTGCAGCTTGATGATCGGACTTGTATGGGGCTCGCCCACTGCACGCAGCACCAGGCGGCGTCCGCGCTTGACGTACCTGAAGATCTGGACCTTGGCACCGGGAGGGTCCGTCACCAGAGTCAAGGCTCCATCACCCTGCAGGTATTCCTCGAAGCGCCCCCGGTGGTGACTGCGCAGCATCAACAGCTCACGTTCGGCCTCTTGCGCCTCGCCTGCCCGCTCGGCGCGTTCATGGCGCTCTTTGTACACGTCGGCAAGCAGCGCATGCGCTTCATCGAGCTCGGGGAATCGTTCGAGCGCAGCACGGGCGTTGTGGGTCAGTGTCACCTCAAGCATCTCGGCGCCGCGCTCAAGCCGGTCAGCCCGGTCGATCGAGGTCCACGCCGGCTCCTTTTCGGCCGCGGGGGCAAACACCGGCGTGTCGTCGAGCATCGCCTCGGCGTCCTCGCGCAGCGCACTACTACGCCGACGCAGTCGATCCAGCTCATCGCGCTTGGATTCGGCCCTCGTCAGCAGTTCAAGAGCCGCTTCACGACGCTGTGCACCGTCGAGCCAAGACGAAATCACCGCCGACAGCTCGCGACCCGTCGAGTATCGATCTCGGCTCTGGCGCTGCATCGCACGCATGCACACCTGGCGCAGGGCCTCGGGAATGGACGGGTCCTCTGGCAGCGGGTCTGGTGGGCCCTCCAGCAGGGCGCGCAAGATGGCATTGCCCGAGCGGCCGGCGTAGGGGGCCTTGGAGCCCAGAATTTCATACAGAATCGCGCCCAATGCATAGACATCGGAGTGCGGCCCCTGGGCCTCTCGGTCTCCAGCGGCCTGTTCGATGGGCATGTACGAAGGAGTACCCGCCACACTGCCAATCATCGTCTTCTTGGAGTCGTCCTGGCTGCGGCTTGTGATGATGCTCGCAGCGCCAGAGTCCTCCTCGGCCTTGCCGCTGTTGAGCACCTTGGCGATGCCCCAGTCCACAACCAACACCTCGCCGAACTCGCCGACCAAGATGTTCTCTGGCTTGAGGTCTCGGTGAATGACGTTGCGTGAGTGCGCGTATCCGACGGCCTCACACACCTTGAGGAATGCGTCTACAAGGCGCCGAAGCGTCCAGCGCTGCTCGCCGTGGTCGGTCGAGTCGGGACCTTCGCGGCGGGCCTTGTGGTACGCATTGATGACCTTGCCCAGATCTTGGCCGCGAACCTCTCGCATGGTGAAGTAGTACCGACCGTCTGCAAAGCGGCCGACCTCGTGCACAGGCACGATGCTTGGGTGCTGAAGCTGGCCTGTGGCCTGGGCCTCGGCGATAAAGCGGGACACGATTCGCGAGTCGCCAGCAAGCTCGCGACGAATGACCTTGACCGCGAGCACGCGTTTCAGCGTGCGGTCGAAGACCCGTCGAACTTCGCCCATGCCCCCCACACCCAGCAGCCCAAGGTCGACAAAGCGCCTCTCGCGCAGGGTCTCTGGCGTGGCGTCTGCGCCCGCACCAGGCCCCGAGCTGTTGTCGATCCACACCATGGTGGACTTGTTGGCGTCTTTCTCTTGTTGGCTGGCGGGCGTCGCCACCGCGGGTGCCTGGATGGTCTCGTCGGCCAGCTGCACGATGCCTTGCTCGGAGTCGTCGGCCGTCGTCTGCGGAGGCGAAGACTGGGTGTCTGGCTGAGTCTCGACTCCCGACGGCGAGTCGTAAAACTCCAGCGCCTCCTCGACGGGTGATTCCTTGAACAGCACCTCGGCGTCTAGGTCGGGGCCGAGCATGGTGCGCAACATCTCGGGCGTCGCTGGGGTCAGCGTCTCGGTGCGGGGAAGATTCGCCGGGCTGATGTCCTTGCCGATGGCATCGAGCAATGCATCTCGGTCCCGGGGAGCCAGGTTCTTAAATGCCTCCCGCAGGTCAGCAGGCAACAGCGTCTCACGGCTGTCGGTGAGCTTGGGTGGCGGAGGCGGAACGGGAAGTCGCGACGCAAATCGCTTGGCGACCTCTTCGGTCACTTCAACCGTTTCGGTCTCGGGATCATCGCCGAACTCGATCATCGTGTTCGGATCGAATCCATTGCCGTCTCGGCCCGCCAAATAGCGCCTCCTGGCCGCGATTCTACACGCAACGAAGCCCTAGGTCAGAAGCGGACCGTGCCCTCGCCGGTTGCGAGAGTGATTGCCCGCAGTGCATGGGCGCTGTCACCGATCAGGTCCAGGTACATTTGGCGCGTCGATTCGTCTTTGGCCAGCTCAGGCATCTTGTCAAAGAGCCCGAGCTTGTGGATGGCGTCGATGGTGACGACCAGCTGTTCGAGCATCAACCCCAAGTCCACTTTCTGCTGGTCGGTCGCGACAAACAACTCCATCGCTGCCGCCTTGTGCAGCGTCTCGAGCAAGTGCCCTAGAAACTTCAGCCGCTGAATCAGCAACACCGACGTGTACTGAGGCTGCGATTTGATGGCGTCGTCGACGAGGACAAGTTCTTGGCGAAAACGCCAGAACAACACTGGAATCTCGCCGACCACCAGTTCACGGTCCTCGGGAGTCCCGTAGCCTCTGCCAACCGCATAGGCAGCTCCTTGCATGAGGTGAGCACCACCACAGGTGTAGCGGAAAATCCCCTGGCCACGTTTGTTGATGCGCGTGTTGCGCGACATGCTCTTGCGCAGCGGCCTGTTCTCGAGAACCAGCCTGCTGCTGACTGCGTGTGTGTAGTCGTCCAGAGTCATCGCATGGCCATCAGCCGCGGTCCAGGCAAGCTCCTCGGGTCCCCAAGTCGCCAGCGCCTGCAGCGACCAAGGAGTGTTGTTCCAGTCGCCCAAGCTCGTGGTGTTTTCGTCGACCCAGGCGCGGTGCAGGCTGCCTCGGTACAGGTCGGCGACCTTAAACGGCTGCCCCTCGACGGTGACCTCGTGCTGTGGATCGACACCCATCTCAGTCATCGCCTTGAGCAGCAGCTCAGCGTGGGGCTCGACGAGACTGTCGCCCCTGCGCTCGGGGAAGCGAACGGCCTTTTCACCGCCAACATCGACCACTTCGGCGTAGTTGGCGAACACGTGGTCGACTGCGCTCCCACCCGTCGACAGCTGAACCTTGGGTCCAAACGCCAGCATGGCGTGGCTGATCGCCCATGGATTCTCGGCGTCGCGTCCGTGCTCACTGACGGCCTTGCGCAGCACATTGCTGGCCCCCCGCAAGACGGAAGTTGATGGGATCGCCAGCGGAGAGGTCGCCTCTTTCTCGGGCAGTCGAAGCTCGACCACCGGCAATGCGTCGACCACGACGGCTTCGTCGGGAGCCTCTGCTGGCTCGCCGCCGCAACTGAGCAGCAGCGCAAGCGACCAGATCACAGGTCGTCTCCGGCACCTTCGAGTGCTTCAGCCTCGGCCTTGGTGTGCAAGTCCAACACATCGATGATCTCGATGTGATCGTCCTGAAGCATGTAGACCTTGTCGTCCTGGGCCGCGATTCGCAGGTAGGGCAGCGCACGCTCGGTAAAGCGAACTTTGTACTCCACCTTGCCCGGCTTCTTGTACTTGATGGCCCAGCCCGTATCGGTGACAGCCCACAGTCGTCCGTCGATGTCGATTGTGGCGTCCCAGCTCTCGAAGCCCGATGGAAGCGTGTCGCCCAGGACGGAGCCGTGGCGGAAGCCATCGGTGCTGTACATGATCATGTCTTGGTCGATCAGCAGGCCAAGCTTGCCGTTCTTGAGGGCGACGGCGCCGACCGGAGGACCGTCTTCGATCTCGAAGCGGCCGAGCTCTTCGGCTTCGGAGTCATAGACGAACGCCTCGGCGCCCCAGATGATGACCAGCTTGCCCTTGGCGTTGACGATGAAGCCTTGGCCGCCCACCGTGGCCTCGAGGGTGTTTTCGGTCTGCAGGCGCCACTCGAGCGTGACGTTGCCGCGCTCGTCCATGAGCTGCACGCGGCCGTTGTTGTCCAGCACCGCGTAGGCGTCGAAGTCCTTGCCGGGGCGGATGGCCACATCGAGTGGATTGCTGAACTGCCCGGGCTTGTCGCCGGGAGGGTGCGCGGCCACGTAGAAGTCACGCTTGCCGCCAATCCACACGTTGGTGATTTGGTCGGTCTTGTCTTCCTTTTGAGTCGAGGCGCCCCAGTCTCCGTTCGGCAGGCCGTTAGTGCCATAGCGCTGGACGCGGTGATTGCCGGTGTCAGCGATGATGACCTGGCCAAGCTGATCGATCTCGAGGTTGGGCGGCTCGCCGAAGCTCTGAATGGCGCCCTCGCCCCATCCGAGCTCGCCCCACGGAGGCACGACCGCATTGGGTCCGCCCACCAATTCCTGGAAGGCATAGAAGTAGTCGACCTGTTTCTCGAGCTTGCCCTGCTGCTTGCCCTTGACCCGGATGGACGCCAGCTCGAGCCCTGGAATTCCGTTTGGATCGCGCAGCTTGAGCAAGGCGTCGACGGCTTTGTCGTCAGGAGGCAAGGCCGCCATGCGGTAGCCGGCCGGCACATATTTCGCGACGCGGACACGCACGTGGGGAGCACCATCAGCGGCGCGCTCCATGATGCTAGTCAGCGCCTCTTTGTCACCGAACTCGGTCGCCTTGATGGTCTCGAACAGCTCGATGATCTCTTTGCTGTTTCGCTCGGCCGACTTGGCAGCCCCCGAGCCCGCAGCCCAGTCGATGGCCGCTTTGACCGATGACGGGCGGTCTCCGCGCGTGAAGTTCACCGCGACTTCGGCGATGAAGGTGTCGTTGTAGACGATGCCCTGGTTCACATCGACAAGTTCGATGCGCACGCTCTTGGCCTTGCCCGAGAGAACCACATCGACCCGTGCTGGGCCGGTGATGGCGCCATCGTCGATTCGAACTTCTTTGGTGGGCCATTCCTCTTCGGGTCCCGAGCCGATCAGCGTGACCTTGAGCTTGCTGGGGCGCCCGTACTCTTTGAGGGACTTGAGGCCGCGCTCGAGGTTGCCCGGCCAAATCGAGACCGACTCGACCTGTGTCTCGCGGTCCAAGCGAAGCTCGAGCCACTCACCCGCACCGCCGGTGCCAACGGCCTCGGCCCAGCCCGTCTGAAGTCGCCCATCAAAGGCCATCGACGCACTGTGGCGCTTGCCATCGTCGTCTCGCAGTTCGCTGCTGGCCTTGGGGGTACCGGCGAGGGCCGGCGCCGCCGCGCACATCAGCGCAGCGAGGAGGTGGAATCGCATCGATGCTCCTGGATTACTCGCCGGACGAGTCAGTGTCATTGGTGTCGGCCGCATCGGTGTCATCGCCGCCATCGGTGCAGAGCGTGAACACGTTCAGGCAGACATCGGGAATGCCCTCTTCGGTCGGGCAGGATTCGCTTTGGGCCTCAAGAGACTGAATACAGGCCTTGGCGGTCTTCTTGTCGTACTCGCAGCCAGCGCCCGAGCCGGCGTCTTCCCACTGGGCACGCACGGAGTTCGAGCAGCTCGCGACGCTGTCCCAGCCTTCGAAGGTCAGCACAGCTTCGTCGTAGCAGGCGAGTCGGTAGGTGCAGTCCGCCTCGACCGCCTTTTCGATGAACTTCTCTTGATTCATGCCGCAGCCAACGCAGAACAGCGTGAGGGCGACAGTGGTGATGGTCTTGATGTTCATATGCGTCTCCGAGAGGACCCTTGTCACTCTGCCGTTGTTCCCGTGCACTCACTGTGGACAGCGAGGCACGCCTCAGGAAATTCGGGCACCGACCCGTCGGTCGGGCACGTTTGGTCTTCCAAACCAGCGAGGCACTCTTTGGCGGCATCGCCGTCATAGGTGCAAGCAAGCCCACTCTCTCCATCGTCGAAGTCACCGACGCACTGGTTAAAGTTGGCGTAGATCCCCGGGTAGCAGTCGATGGTCCAGGCGCAGCGCGCCTCGGCATAGGCGGTCGGGTAGTCGTCTTCAGACACCGAGCCGCAACCTGCGAGCAGGGCCAAAACAATGCAACCGAACCAAGCGCGCAATGCGCCTCCCTGGGGAATGCCGGAGACTAGCTCACAACGGGCGCGTCCGCTCATCACTTCGGGCCACCAAGGCCCGCGGCGACCCGCGTTGCCTCTTCAATTGTGCGAGCCAGCGTCGACCGGATGCCCCGGTCCTCCATCGTCAAAAGACCGGCAATCGTGCATCCTGCCGGTGTGGTGACTTGGTCCTTGAGGGCGGCGGGGTGCAGACCCGAGTCCAGAACCAGCCGCGCAGCCCCCTGAACCGTCTGGGCGGCCAGCTCGACGGCCACGTCGCGCGGAAGGCCCATCATGACCCCACCATCGGAAAGGGACTCGATCATGACGCAGATGAAGGCGGGCCCACTGCCGGACAGGCCTGTCACCGCGTCGAGGTGTTTTTCTTCGAGCACACGCACGCGCCCGACGCCCTCGAAGATCCGCACGGCGATCGCGGTGTGTTCATCACTGGCGCGAGGTCCCGGCGACACCACGGTCATGCCTTGTTGAATGATGCTGGGCGTGTTGGGCATGGCCCTCAACAACGAGGTCTCGGGCAGCCACTCGTCGAACTGGGCCAAGCGAACACCGGCGCAGATACTGATCAGGACCTTGCCCGCCAGCGCGTCGCGCAACGCGGGATCGGACAGCAGTTCGCTGGCTGTCTGTGGCTTGACGCACAACAGAACAATGTCGCCGGCCGAGGCCGCCTCGACACTGTTGGTGGTTGCGTTGATTCCGAGTTTTTCGGAGAGTTTCTCGGCGCGCTCGGCACGGCGAACACTCGCGCTCACCTGATCGACGGTGATGGCGCCATTGGCAAGCAGGCCGCCGATGATGGCCTGGCCCATCGTTCCGCAGCCGAGAACAGCAATCTTGGGGAGGTCGGACATGGCCGGCGTGTAACCGGATCAACGCGTCCCATGGCGGCCATCGTGCGACGGGTTGGTTATGGCGCGCGGCCAATGGAGCCGGCATGACCGACGATCCCAGAATTCACAGCGCGCTGGACGCGCTTCGCGACCTACAACCCCAAGAACGCAAGTTCGTCTTCAAGACCATCAAGGCCGAGCGATATGCCGCCGAGGACAAGAAGAAGGAACAGGCACAGATGCTGCCGAACTCCCACTGGAGCAAAGCACACCTTCTCGAAAAGATTCGCGACCCGACGAATGAGGGCTACGAGCAGCGCATCTTCATTCCCGAGTTCACCTTCTTGGGTGTGGGCAACCAGCCCGACTTCGGCACGATCCACCTCACCTTTTATCCGGGTGAATGGACCATCGAGCTCAAGAGCCTGAAGATCTACAAGGACGCCTACCGCAACGAGCTGGCCAGCTACGAGCGACTAGCGAACGTGATCTTCGAAGACATCATGGCCGTGTACACCCCCAAGCGGGTGCGTCTGGTCATGCGCTTGCGCCCTCGCGGCGGCATCTCGTCGGTCATCACCATCGACAGCGACTGGGCCGTGCGCGGCGGCGGCGAACAGTTCAGCGACTGGAAAAAGAGCGCCGAGCGCGGCGAGTTCCTGGGCGGCGACGAAGAGCCCCACGAGGGCATCGACTCGGCATCGAGCCACCAGGTCTGACTCTCGATGTTCAGCCCCGAGACCCCCACGGCACAGCGCCGGCGGGTCGTCGGAGTACTGTTGGTCGCGATCGTTGCGGTCAGCTCCTCGGCGGTCATTCTCAAGTCGATTGAGGGCGTCGACTCGACGGTGCTCGCGTTCTGGCGCACGACCATGGTGGCCGCCCTGCTGCTGCCGGCAGTGCGCAGCCTTTCAGCATCTGACGCCCGACGAATCTTTCTGGCCGGCGCCTGTTTGGCGGGCCACTTCGCCGTCTGGTTTGCATCGCTGAACCACACCACCGTCATGCGCTCGACGGTGCTGGTGGCTCTGTCGCCGTTGTGGGCGGCGCTTCTGGAGTGGCTCTTTCTGCAGGTACGTCCGACCCGCAGGTACTGGACCGGGATGGCCGTCTGCGCCCCCGGCATTGCGCTGCTGACCCTCGCCGGCAACGACGCCGGCCAAGCCGGCTGGTACGGCGACATGCTCGCGGCCTTGGGCGGGATGCTCGGGGCTGCCTATTTGGTGCTGGGTCGGTCCGTCCGAGAGCGTGTCGGCATCGGTACCTATGCCTGCCTTGTGTGCGCGGCTGCGTCGGTCGTCCTGCTGCCGACGGCCGTGGCGATGTCGGCTCCATTGTGGGGTTGGGATACGCAGACCTGGTTGCTGATCGGTGCACTGGCAGCGGGTCCGCAGCTGTTCGGACACAACGGCTTCAACTATGCGCTTCGGTGGCTACCGGCGGCCACCGTCAGCGCAGCCATGCTGATGGAGCCCGTCGGGGCCACCATGCTTGCACTGATGGTGCTCGGCGAGATCCCCGGCCCCATGGGGGCGGCGGGGGCTCTATTCGTGGTCGGCGGTGTGCTGTATGGGACCTGGGATGCCCAGACCCCAGCCGGCTAGCTGGGGCAGGTGCCCAGCAGCGCGATCATCTGGGCGCTATTCCGCCATCACGAGTGGACCCAAAGGCCCGTCAAAGCCATCGCCATCCTTGTCATAGAACAGCGGAGCGGTCATCGCCCACGGAGTGGTCGACGCATAGGCTGGCGCCATTCCGGCACTGCCGGTGGCGACCACGACCCACCACGCGTCGTCGTCGGCTTCGAGGGTAAAGCTTGCAGCCGTTCCGCCCACCGCGGTGACCGACTCACCGTTCTTGAACAGCTCGACCCGGTCGACCACGATCCAGCTGGGGCTGTGCACTGTCACGTCGAGTGTGTCGGTAGGCAGCGTGCTGAAGGTGGTTCCAGGAGTCATCGACTGCTCGATGAAGGGCCCGCGGGTCACGATCACCTGGCTGGCCTTCATGCTGGTGACCAAGACATCGTCGGTGAAGTCAGCCGGGTCGCTGCTCGGCGCCTTGATAAAGGTCGCCGAGGCTCCCAGGCGACCGCTCGTGTGTCCGTGGCTGTCCGATGTGCCTGTTGGGGTCAGCACCACACCGTGGTTGACCAGATCTATCCAAAAGTCGAGGTGCTCACTGGTGCTGCCGGCGTTGCAGACCTCCATTGCACCGACGTCTGGGCTGAAGCGTTCGGGCCGGCCGATCTCGCCCGGAGCCCAGTTCGAGGCGGCGCCCATGCCGCTGTCCATAGGATGGTTGCTCTGGATAATGATGTCGCCATGGCGGGAATAGAGCTCGTCGGTTTGGTCCTGGGTCGTGCCCTCGACCATCTCGGACCACCACAGGAACGCGCCATTGTTCGGCCGGTCCGGGTTGAGCTGCAGGGGATAG
>Ga0114932_10005403_pt1 | contig 11358 bp, 3 predicted proteins | sample 2SBtaG_2_FD_87286 | JGI IMG/M metagenome (GOLD analysis project Ga0114932, IMG submission 87286) | Deep subsurface microbial communities from Kolumbo volcano to uncover new lineages of life (NeLLi) - 2SBTROV12_ACTIVE470 metaG | ecosystem: Environmental > Aquatic > Marine > Volcanic ... | reverse complement strand
TATCTTCTGATAAAATAACCTCACGAAGAGTATCTGCTGCTATATTAGCTGTGTCTTGTTCTGTAAATTCTTCGGATACTACTTCTTCAGGTATAGCCTCTTCACGCTCAGGAAGTTTTAACTCAGTACCTGCAAAAATTTTATCGGGGTTTTCAATTTGATTTAGTTCTTGAAGCTCTGCTTGTGATACTCCCTGTGTTTTCGCAATTTCTGACAGCGTATCGCCTCTTTGTATATTGTATGTTAAACCTCCCTCTATAAATTGAGAACGCTTTGTAAATCCTAAACGTACAAGAGGGTCTACTTGTCCACCACCTCTAAAGCCTAGTCGTTTTAAGGGGTCTTCATCATCCATAAATGCTGAACCTGCTTGCATATGGTAGGGCATACCTGTCATTTTATCTATACGCTCATCAGGTTCTGTTCCGACATTAGATACGTTGTATACTTCACCACCCTTTTTAAACTCTAGTCTATCAAACTCTTTAAAAGATATTTTGTCCCTTGCAATTCGAGAACGCTCTACTTCTTCTTCCTCTACGGGTTGAAGTTTAAGACCTCTTAAATACCTATGAAAGTTTTGTAGTTTTCTATTATTTTCCGCAGCTTTTGTTTTATCATCTGCTCGTTTAATTATCTCTCCCAAACGGGCACTCGTAAGAGTATCAGGTCTAAATTTACCTCGCATTAAAAATTTACGAGCTTCCTTACCTCTTAATCCCGCTTCCCCTAAAAGATTAAAAATTTGAGAATTTTTAAAACCAATATTTTTCATAGCTTCAATTTGCCTAAATAACTCTTGAGAAGCTGTATATTTTTTTGCTTGAGCTACGCTGTACTCGTCAAAATATTCTTCTCCTTCTTTTCCATATCTAGGTAAAACTCTACCAATCTCATAGTTAACAACACGATTGTATTTTTTAACGTGAAACTTAAAGTTTTCTTCGGGTTTATATTTACGAAAATTAATACCAGAAAGCATTTCAATTGTTCTAGACGTTAAACTTCTTTTAAGCCCCGTGCTAGGATTTGGTGTTTCAAATATAGCCTCCGCGTATTTTTTACCGTCTAAAATAAAGCCAGGAGCTAATGCTTTTGATACGTGTTCCACAGCATCCAGAATAGATTGACCGTAATTTTCTTTGTCTTCAAAAATTTTTCTACCTTCTGATGTTCTTCCCTTCTCATCGTGTGCTGCGTAGTAAAGGTCGCCCATAAGTTCTGAAAACATAGCCTCGTCCGTAAAAGGCTGAACAAATGCTTTTACAGATTCCAGTACTCCACCTACCATTTTTTCGTGAAATGCCTTACCACTTATTTCTCCTACAGAAAACTCTCTGTACGCTGCCCAACCTATGTCTTTCCACACATTATAAGAATCTATATAGGTTGGTTCGTGTACAAACATCTCTCCATCTTTACCACGCAAAATTTGTTTGTTATGATTAAGAGAGTAGCCTTCAGCGTTTGTTTGAAGACCTTCATTTTCAATTTCAGTAAATCCAAGTGCTTTGTAACCAAAACTACCTCCAGCATACCACCCTAAATTTGAAAATGAAAACCCAGCTAGTCTTTGAAGTCCTCTAGCTCTAAGTACGGAATTACCAGACTTTATTTCTTTTGCTGCTTGCGTAAGAATGTTAGCACTAGTTCTTGCAATTTCGGCAGGAAACGCTACAAAGTTACCTAAAGGCATTTCTCGTAGTGCTTTAATACCTTGAGTAACTCTATCGTAGTTAGGCATAGTATTTTTTATAAGTTCAGCAGCTTCTAATTGTAGTAACTCTTCTGTCCAAGAAGCATCACCTTTGTGTGCTTTACGAAGAGTAGCAAGCTCATTAAAAAACCCATTCATTTTAAAAAAATCATCTGTTGCCATGTAGATTTGTTCTGGCCTATTTTTTGCAAGCCTAGCTACTTCGGCTGTTTTGCCAAGCCTAGTATCTGGTTGTCGTTTAGCATAATCTTCAATTCTTGCAGCCCATTGAGAGGGTGTCGTTTCGCTTGCTATATCAAGAAGTGCCCTAGCTTCGGAGGCCCTAACGGAAGTATTTATAACTCCTAACCTTTGAAGTCTTTCGTATAGCTCATCAAAAACTTTATCGCCTCCCTCTCCTATTTCATTTCTAAGAACTTGAAAATTTAAACGCCCATTTTTAAGAGGGTTTAACCCGTTAGCTACTCCAAACTGAAGACCACCTAAACCATTACGCAAGTGTGTAGTGTGGTCATAAACAGTTCTCATTTGTTGTTGAAGCCCCTTTGCTCCTATAAATAATTGAAAGGCACCTTGATTTTTAATGCCCCCACTAAAATATTTTGCTCCAAGCCCAAATAGCGAAAGATGAGTATCCTCTAAATTATTAATGGACCTTGCTAAGTCTTTAGTTGTGTATTGTCCGTCTAGTGCAGACCCAGTACCTTTAATTTTTACATTAAAGTTGTCTGTTACATGGTCACTAATATATTTTACAGACGTATAAGCTTTACCGCCTGTAGCATCATCATAGTATTGTTTAGCAAGTTTATTTACTTTCTGGTTATTTGCAATAACATCTAAATTCTGCCAATTTTCTTTTGTAGGAAATGATAGTAGTTTTTTAGATTTTCCAACTTTTACATAAGTTCTATTAGGATTTTTTTTAGTTCCTATGTTTACAACTCGTCCAACAGTACCTGCGGGAACACCAAACTCAGAACTATTAATTGTAACATAGCTACCTTTTTGTAAAGTTTCAGTAGTGTCGTCTAGAAAATTAACTTGAGCACTTCTCAATTCTATTCTTGCTTGTGATAAAGCTTCATCATATACTAATGGTTTAGAAGGAACTGAACCTCCAAGCTCCATTAAGCTGTTATAAAATTTATGATTTTCAGTAAGACTAACTGCTTTTTGAACTGTTAATATAATATTTTCTGTAGGGCTTTCAATTTTTCCCATTAGGTTTTCTAACTCAGGAAGCATTTCTTTTCTTTGTTTTAAAAACTTTACATTTACTTTTTTCATTTTAGAAAGGTAATCATGGTAGTTTGCTAAATCGTCTTTATTTAAAAGTTCAGCTATATAATCAACAGCTTCTGCTCTAAACTCATTAAGTGTTTCTGCATCAATATTCTTTTTTGAACCTACCTTAGCCGCAACAATAGCATCTTCTGCTGCTTGTATTGTAGAATCACTAGGAGTCCAATTAGCATCTTCATATAATCTATAAGATTTTCTCATATAACTGCCCATGTTTGCAGAAATAGATTCTCGAACAACTTCCGACCCTATATTAGAATCTAAAATAGTTTTAGATAAAGTATCTATAGCTCCCCGAGCGTCTGCAATTTCTGTTGCTATCTCATTAGAAAACCCATACGGTTTTATTGTAGCAATTTCAGAAGCTACCTCTGTAGAAAAACCATTATCTTCTAAAAATTTTACAGTGTCAGGTTTAGACTTATCTCCCATTAAAACTTTGTTTTTATCACTTATTCTAACAAATTTAGAAGCTAAGACATCAGAAAAACCGTATTTTTTTATTAAAAAGTTTTTCATGCTTGTGCCAGTTAAATATTTTATTTTTTCACTGGGGTTTAAATTTAGCATTGTCTTATCAGTTAAAGCTCTACTTACATCATCAACTATATTTTCTTCAATCGCATTATCCATAAATCGTTGAAGGCGATTAGCCACATGACCAGCATGAGAAACAAGTCGTTTTTGATTTGAAATTGCGTCTTCTTTAGCTGTACGTCCTTCTTTGGATAAAAAACCTCTCGATGAAAAGTAGCGTTGTTTAACCCATGATTTTATGCCGCCTAGTCCTCCTGAACTTTGATTAATAATTTGAGCTACACCTTCTGCTGTATCTTCAGCCACTTCTTTTACTTTTTCTACTATCGGAGAAGGATTATCTTTTAATTGCTCTTTAGCTTCTCCCAACAAACTGCCTACTACTTTATCATAATCTTCAGGAGTTGTTGGAGTTTCTTTTCCTCCAAGTACTGTTTTAGAGTGTCTCGTAATATCAAAAGGTTTAAACCCGTACCTAACTAATCCTCCAATACCTGCTGTAAGTAATCCAGATGTTACAGCTATCTTAGCTCTGTTAAAAAGAACGTCATCTGCTTCATCGGCTGCTAAAAATTCTATAAGTTCTGGTGGCTCATCCATTAAATCTTCAGCAATAAAATTAAATAAATTATTATCGGGGTCAGCTAATACTTGTTCAACAGTTTGTTCGGCTATTACACCTTTAGTAATGTTTCCATACTTAGCTTTTTGTAATTTTGATACTTTACCTAATGCTTTAAATACTACTCCACCACCAACTAAATACGAAGCTACGTCTAATATCATACCTCCGCCTGTTTCGGGCCTTAAAACTTTACCAGTTTCAGCGTCAATAATATCTTCACGTTCTAAACCAGGAACATACTCAGCCATGTCTCCTCTCCACTCAGAGTAAGACTCATCATAGGCTTCTTTATCTTTTTGGAATGGACGCACAAGTACATCACTACCTAACTGAGCGATACCTTCTAAAGTTGAAAAGCCAACTCTACCTACGTCCGTTAAAAAAGACTCGTCTTCGGGAGGTTCTTCAGACACAGAAGTAAACTTAGGTTTTCCTTCTAGTTCATTTACTTCTTCCTCAGTAAGTTCTCTGATGTCAAAGGCACCTGTTTCAAAGTTAAAACTTTTGTCAACATGCTTACCAGTAGTAGCGTCGTATATTTTCATTTATTCTACTTGATTATTAGATAATAAAGAAGGACCAGCCAGTATCTCGGAAACAATACCCTCTCTTTTCTTAATATAGTCTAAGTTATATTTTTTATAAAGACCTACGTGACCTTCTTCTTTCCAAAGTTCATGTACCTTTTCGTTAGTTGCAATAGCTACAGCTAATTTTTCTTGATTGTCGCTATACCACGTATTTATTTCTCTCGCTTCTTCAACATCGGTTATATCTTTTCCTATTTCTTTTAAAAGTTCTTTAGAATCTTCAATAGGCATTCTTCTACCAACCTCTTGTCTTATTTCTGCTAAACTTGGACCCCATTTAAATTCTTCATTTATCTTACGTTCCTTAACTGACCTTCTTTGGCGACCCCGTCCTCGTACAACAGTTTCTACGGTTGTTTTATTTTCAAGAATATTATCTAAAGTTGAAACCTCAAACTCTTGAGCTATTTGTTCGTCACGGTTTCGTGCTTTTTCTTCAGCTATACGTTGTTCTTCAGTTAAGTTATCTTGTCTCCTTTGTTCATCAATATCCGCTTGCGCTTCAATTCTTGCTTTTGTTTCACTCAAACGCTCATCAGCATTTGGAGTTGCATCATATACCTTTTGTTTCTGTGCTGGCGAAAGAAGTCCACGTTCTGCTTCCCATTTTTCATATACTTGCATGTTTACCGCATATTGTCCGTTTGTTAAATTAGCCTCTGGATTTTGAGTAACAGCGTTATCGTCACCCCGTTTATATCCAATTGGTAACGGCTTTCCATTTTCATCTAACTCTACTAGTCCTGCCTCTAATGCTGCGTTAACTTCACTATATCTTATTTTAGCTAATCTGTATTCGTCAATAAGACCTTCTACTTTGCTTGGGTCTGTCATCACCTCAGCTAAATTTGTTCTATAAGCAGCTTCCGTACTTGCCCATTTACTATTAAAAGCTATTATTTGTTCTTTTCGAGCTTCAGAATATGTTGGAACAAAGCTTTCTTTATTACTACGAAAATTAGATATTCGTAGTGAAATACTTTTTGCTATATTATCTAGTTTTTTTCTACCCGCCTCATCAGCAAAACCTTCTGTTCCTACAAGAGCACCTAAATTAAATATATCTATTCCTTCGTATGTTTTTGATAAATCCTCTACAAAAGCCCGTGATTTTTCTTCGGAATAAGCCTTTCCTGTTTGAAGCGAAGCTAACTGATTATCTATCAAGTCATACTTTGCATTAAAAGCTGCTGAGTCTATTGTTGTTGGCATTTCGTCACCAGTTCCCTCAAACTTAACCTCAGATTCTCCAGTTACTACGTTAAACGTCCTTACATTTACTCCACTTCTCGTTACGAAATTACCTTTTTCATTTCTGTAAGTGTCTGTACCTTGAGTAACTGATGTTGTTTCAAAGTTTGAAAGGTCTATTTTTGCAAACTCTTCCTGTACAGCAATTAGTGAAAGAGCATTTGCTGCGTCTTTTGGGTTTCTTGTTGCATTAAACTTATCCCAAGCATTAGATAATGCTAAGTTACTTTGAAATTGTGTAGAAGCTTTCCAATCAGTAAGTGATTGTACCAGTAGGTCTTCAGTTGATTTCCCACCAATAAAATTTGAAACTGACCCTCCCCAATTAGTCGCTAGTTTACTATAGCCTTGTCGTCTTGTTCTTTTTTGGTCTATAGATTCTTGTGACTTAGTTGATGATAATTCTACTAGTTTGTTGTACTGATTTCTTAGTTTACCATCATCAGCGTCGAGTTGGGCTTTTGCTAAATTAGAAACCATAATTTTATACGCTTGTGTTCCGTAGACATCTTTAAGAACTACTGGTTTTTTTACACCGTCTACGTCTATATATACCTCTCCTTGAGCTAATTTTCTTTGTAGGTCTTGGTCAATTTGTCCTTCCATATATATCTCTGCGGCTCTTCCAGGCGAACCTCCTTCATTTACTCTCTGTTTATGGGTTTCTAAAAAAACATCTGCCTGACCACGTATTGCTTCATAAGGTTGCGCTTCTTTTGCTACTCTCTCTTGCCACACTCTTTCATTTTCCTCATATGGCCTGTCAAAAACACCCCCAATTGCTTTAGTTGTTTGTTCAACTACTGGCTTTACAACCGCACCAACTCCAGATGATATAAGAGTTGGAAGTATATATTTTTCCCAGTAATCTGGTTTTTCGCTTTTTGCTTTTGCTCGGTTCATTGCCGCAAAAGCTCCGTATGTTCCTAGTGCCATTTTAAACTCCTATTTGTCTGAAGGTTTTTTCATTAAAGAGGGGGCGTTTTTTATTACTTCATCTAAATTTAAATCTTCATCGTTTTGTGGATTTTCAATAGATTGTAACTTATCTCTAAAAGGATTTGCAGAACCTTTCATAGTTTCTTTTTCATCATCATCATCATCGTCGTAAGTCCAGTTGTCTAAATCATCTGGGTCATAACTTTCATCTGGGTCGTTTACAATTTTAGCCCTAATGCCTTCACGTTCTGATAGTCCTAAAAGTAAATAAGCAAGAGGTTCTGCTAACAGTAACATTAAGTCAGGATTAAGAACTCCTTCTTCAAAAGCATTTAAAAGTATTCCTTGCACAAGGTCCATAACAGGAACACCATCAGCTAACGCATCCATTATAACATTATAAGTCTCGTCTTCTAAAATTATATTCGTAAAGTATTTAACACCTTCGTCTTTTGTAGTAACCAAAGGTGGTCGCTCGTAAGCAGCAGGTTTATCGGGGTCTTGAGTTAAAGATTGCCCTGGGATTGGCCTGTCTGTTTTACTTGCAAATTCTTCAATTTGTTGTTCACTTATTGCCATTTATAATTTCCTTGTGTGCGTGTCGTTTTATATTAACCATAAACAAAAGAACCACGAAAAGAAGGAGGTTTTCCGCTTGCGCTTTGTCGTATTACTCTTGACCATTCATTTCCAGTGTAACTTTCGTCGCCTAAGTAAGAGTCGTAAAATTGCTTATTGTTAGAAAACGAGTTCCAATCTACATAATCAGCATGTCCTAAATAACGAGCATCAAACCCTGTTTCGGTTAATGGAGTTCCACTTCCTCTAACATCTGTTTCCATTGCTATTTTGTCTGTACTTCCTCTGTCAAACAAGCCTAGTCTAAAGTCTTTTTCGCTTGCTGCCTCTCTTTGTGTAAGTTTAGTTACTTCGGCAACACCATATTGTGAAGCTACAGAGTGAGTACTTGGTCTTCCTTCTGCAAAAGGTTCAACTATGCTTTGCGATATAAAGTCTTTCTTTTCTACTATTGATGGTAATTTATCAGTTCCTTCCTCTACTGCAGCTTGAAATTTTTCAAAGTCGTTTGCATTTTTTGTACTATATTTTGTATCTCTTTCAACTATGTCTCCTTTTCGCCCTCCAAAAAGACCTCCATCTTCTTGAAGCTTATATTTTTGTACATCAGGAGCATACTCTGGACCTCCAGGCATAACATCTCCAGCAGCTCTTGCAGCATCTGATAAATTTCCCCATGTTCTTTTAGCTCCTGCTTGTAACCGATTTGCTGCATTTTCAAGAATACCTCCCGCTTGATTTGATATAGATACTTGACCAGTAGTAGGATTTATAAGTGGTGCTTTAAAAGCTCCGCCACCCATTTTAGAACCTATGGCTCTTGCTGTATCTGTAACTGTACCTACCACGGTATCTGTAATAGTACGAAAACCACTTATTCCAGCCTTTGCAGTATTTGCAGCCGTTGAGAGAAGAGCATGGCTTACTTTTGCAACACCACTTAAAGCACTTTGCCCCGCCGCAACTTTACCTAAACCTGCCATAAAACCACTACCAAGTTGCGTTAAACCTTTTAAAGCTACATTTGCTATTCCTGGCATAATAAACATCATACCAATTTGTCCAAAAATTCCTAGCTTATTCATAAATTTACCAAAGCCTTTAAATGCTTTTTTAATAAGTTTACCAATACCTTTAAAAACTTTTTTAATTGGTTTAAATATTTTTCCTAAAAGCCCCATGATATTCTCCTAAATGTTTATACCGAATATTATTTTTTCAAGTGAATCTGCTAATGGTTGAACAATCGCTCTTTCTTTTCTCTTCATTAGTTCCGTATTACCGTAAATAGCTGATAATATTTGCATAGCTCTTTCTGCTTTATTTTGAGAAGTTTGCTGATTAAAAGCAGCGTTATCCCTTAAAGACTGCCAAACAAAGTTTTGTTCTGAAGCCGATAAATTAAAAGCAAACTGAGCCGCTTGTTGATTTGCGGCGTTATTAGCAGCCGTGTCAAGCGTGTTTGCTTTTCTTCTCCAAGTTACATTTGATTGTTCTACAGCTTGTGCATTTGCAGCATTCCAAGAGTTAGTTCTAAACTCTAACTCTCTATCATATTGTTCTATTTGAACAGCTAATTGATTATTAAATCTAGACGCTTCTAAATCATTTCCTGCGTTTATAGCAGAAGCTTTATTTTTTTCACTTGAATTAAACTGTTCCATTGCATTATTTTGTTGTGCATTAAACTGTTCTAACTGCTGACCAAGACTTGTCATAAACTGATTTGTCTGATTTTCAGAAGTAGCATTAAATTGGCTTGCAGCATTACTAGCTGCTTGGTCCGACAATAATCTTTGTTGCCGAAGCTGTTGGTCTAGGACTGATGCTTGTTGTTTATTATTAAGATTAGCCATATCCATCTGTAAAAAGTTTTGAGCATTTTGTATTCTTACTTTTGTTTTTGCGTCAGCAGTTTGCATATCCATTGCAGCAAGCGTAGTAGCATCTTGCATAGCTACTTGTTGTTCAGCATTAAAATCTGCCACCGTCATTGTTTGCATAAACTTACTGTTAGTTAATTCTACCTGTTGTGCAGCATTAAATTTTGCCATGTCTATATTTGCAACTGTTGCTGCATTTTGTACGGCTGTTTGCTGGTCAACATTTAATTGAGCTAAATTCATTTGTTGCGCTATTTGAGATTGAAGCTTATTTGTCTCTAAAGTTTTATTGAGGTTTGAAAGCTCTGTTTGTTGGTCAACAGTAAGCTGTTCCGAAGCTGCTTGGTTTAACGCCGATAAATTAGCTAACCGCATTTGTTGGTCGTTACTTAGATTTGCTTTTCGCATGTCTTGTGTAAAGGCAGCATTTTTAGACATAAAGTCAGCGGCTACCTGAAACTCTGCAAGCCTTGATTGATTCTCAGCAGATTGGTCTGCTCCTGCACGTTGAGCATCTATTTGAAGATTTGCCATCTCCATTTGCTGTTCGTTACCAAGATTCTGAGCAGCCATTGCTTGTCGGCTTTGAAGATTTAATGTAGCAGATTGCTGAAGATTCTGTAAATTTTGAAGGCTTGTTTGCTGCTGCTGGTTTGCAGAAAGCATCGTAGCGTCTTGCCTAAACTGGCTTTGAAGCGTTGCCATCTGTTGAGCATTTGCAGCCGACTGAGATTCAGCAGTTTGCCGATTTGCAAGGTTTGCCATTCGACGTTGCATATCTTGAGTAGCTTGCGCGAGATTTGCTTGCTGCTCATTTGATAAGTTCTGTGCTGCTCGTTGCTGTAAAGCCTGTGCATTACTTTGAGCCATAGGCATTGCGCTTTGAATAATAGCATTAAATAAAGCATCTCGTCCTACCGAAGAAACAGATAATCCTCTTTCTGCCATTTGTTGATTTACTGCGGCAACGGCTGGTCTTGCCCAAGCTGGCGTTTGTCCTTCATCCATTCCAGCAAGTAAAGTTTCTATTTGAGAAGATACCAAAGCTTCTGTAGGTAATGCTGCAACGGCTGCTTGCACCTCCACAGGTTGATTATCCATTTGAGCCTCTACTGAAGCAGGGTCTTCTACAATCGCTGCTGCAACATCAGGAGGTAAGTCTCCTGTTTCTGCAACCATAGTTTCTGCGGCGGCTGTAGCGGCCTGACCAGTAACCTGTCGTTGTTGTGCTGCGTCATAACCAGCTAAAGCTATAATCTCAGCAGCAACTCCATCATCAGCAGGAGTTCCTGTTATTGCTTCTCGTTGTTGTTTTTCAGCATCAGGAGTAGTTGTTACTGTTACCTGTTCTCCTGTAACTCTATCTATTTGCGAACGTGTGTTTTCTTGAAATGTCGCAGCTTGTGCCTGTGCAGAAGCTTCTTGTTGAGCATCCCTAGTCGCTGCTTGAGTAGTTGTTAGCTCCGCTTCTGCGGCCTCCGCTTCTCTTGTTACCTGTCCTTGTTGGGCTTGTGTAAGCCCTAAATCCCCAGCTTTTGCAGCATCAAACGTTGCAGCAGTAATATCATCTTGTGCTTGAGCGTCCGTAGCAACAGCTTGGGTTGTTGTAACAGCATCTGGAGTTATTGCTTGTTGTTGAGTTAAAGCTGTTGAGTCATCAATTTGCTGAATATCTTCAGTAGCCGTTGTAGTACCTTCTTGACTAATTGTATCAACATCAGCTTTAGAAACCGATTGACCACCTTGAACTGCAATTGTAGTTTGCTTTGGTGTTGCAATACCAGTTTCAGGGTCTATGTCAACCCCTGGCCCTACAACAGCAGTAATATTTCCTTCGGTGCCCACATCAACATCTGTACCTGAGCCACTACCTGAGCCACTACCTGAGCCACTACCTGAGCCACTACCTGAGCCACTACCTGAGCCACTACC
>Ga0114932_10005402_pt1 | contig 11360 bp, 9 predicted proteins | sample 2SBtaG_2_FD_87286 | JGI IMG/M metagenome (GOLD analysis project Ga0114932, IMG submission 87286) | Deep subsurface microbial communities from Kolumbo volcano to uncover new lineages of life (NeLLi) - 2SBTROV12_ACTIVE470 metaG | ecosystem: Environmental > Aquatic > Marine > Volcanic ... | reverse complement strand
TCCCAAATATGAAAGTCGGTTAGATCTTTGTATTGCTCGCTACTGGGAAAGTGTTCTACAAATTGCGCAATTAAATCTTCACTGTCATCTCTAGCTAATTTAGCGGCCTCAGCAACTAGGGTTAAGCGCGACATTTGCGGGTCTTCACTGTCTTGTTGCTCAAATACCGTCAGAGATAATTTGTTGTCATGGGCCAAATTTTTAGCATGCTGGGCAATATCGCTAATGAATAGGTAGACTTTTCCCTTGGGATTGGCAAAAAACTGTACTGTTGAGCCAAACGGAAAGCCAGGTAATGTATTTGAATGAGTAGATAACACCGCCATCTTTGCGTTGGCGAGTAGTTGCTTGGCTTCTATCTGGGCTTGTTCGTGCATGGGGCTCTCCTTGCTTATACAAATATTATTTCGGCTCGACAGCCTTGTTCAGGATTACTTTGTAGTGAGAATTGCCAATGATATTTTGCACAAATATCTTCAACGATTTGTAAACCAACACCAAACCCCTCATAGCCTCTGGGCTTTTCATCTAGTCCTTTACCTGAATCTATCACAACGACACCCGATTGACTGACGAATAGGTCAACTTCGCCATCAAAGGTACAGTTTATAGCATTGTCTAATAGATTATATATAAGGGTCTGCAACAGGATTGCTTCACAATTTATCTCAAAAGGTTCCTGTAGTTGCCAGTGAAGAATAACTTGATTAGCTTGGCATTTACTCTGAAGTGGTGCAATAAAGGTTTCAAGCCACATATAATCGAGTGTAATTGGGGTTGGCGCGAGTTCAGACTCTCTGGCCAAACACAAAAAGGTGTGAATTAATTCATTCACGTTATCTAAGGCGTTATTGATGCCTTTTAATTGTTTGTTGTCGCCATGTCGCTTTTGTAAAACCGACACATTCCCCTTAATGGCCATCATAGGTGTGCGCAATTCATGGCTGACATAGCGAGTAAAGGTTTGCTCTCGATGGAGCATTTGTTTCATCCGTTGGCGATAATGGTTCACCGCCGTTTCGATATGATAGATCTCTGCACAACTTTTCTCATTCACAATGTCAGTATCTAAATCGTCTTTGTGTTTATCACTGATATGGTGCACTAAATCTTGAAGCGGTTTGGCTAGGCGGCCCGCTTGAGCGCGGATCAGATAAGTTGCCAGTAAAAAAAGTAAGCTGCCTGTGCCGGCAAAAATAACCTCACCTTTTAATAAATCAGCATCACTCCATTCAATTGGGTTCACATTTTCTACGGCATAATAGGTCCGCGTTTTATCATCTAGAGGAGCCGCAAATACACTAAATTCACTATCATCATCAAATTGAAAGGTTTGTACACCCGTCCAACCCTCTGAGATAGCGTCTCGTATTTTTTGAGGTAAAAACGAGTAATCGTTGTAGAGTGTTAGTAGTGGGTTTACTTTTATTGCTGTTTTTTCGGTCGTAGTAAATTGTTTAAAATGGTGAGGGGCAATAATACTGAGCCTCTGCTCACTACTGCGATTCTCGGTATACATAATGGCAGAGCTTAAAACCAATGTATAAATTGAGATAAGTATAATCGCCCCGAACCATGTTGCTCTAAAAAGCTGTTGTTTAAGTGTTTTCATCAGAGATCAATTTATAGCCAAATTTAGGTACGGTGATTAACATGTCTTGCTCGAAGGGTTTATCAAGTGCTTTACGCAATTGATAAATATGTCGGCGTAATAGATCTTGGTCAGGCACATCATCGGGCCAAAGTGCTTGCTCAATAGTCTCCCGAGTAACTGGGTTCGGGCTTTGTTTCGCTAACGTCAGTAAAATTTTATAGCCACTGGGGTTCAGTTTGATCAATTGACTAGCTCGATTGACTGCTCGAGTATTGATATCAATACTTAATGAGCCCACTTTTAATTGTGTTTTAAAACCAAGCCCTTGAGTACGTCTAATGACTGCTTTGATCCTGGCTTCTAAAAGCATTAAGTCAAAGGGTTTAATAATGTAGTCATCAGCACCACAATTTAAGCCACCGAGCATGTCTTGCTGAGTATCTCGAGCTGTAAGCATGATAATGGGCGTATTGTTTGCTTGTGCGCGTAAGCGTTTGCAAATCTCGATGCCGTCGAGCCCCGGTAACATAATGTCTAAAATAATACAGTCATAGCGATTAGCACAGGCCAACTGCAACCCCATCATGCCATTGGCTGCATAGTCTAATTCGTACTGTTCTTCTTCAAAGTAGTCAAAGATAGTTTCAGCGACTTGCTGAGAATCTTCGACTAATAAAATGCTCAGCGATTTTTCTGTGTGCATGTCAGTAGCACCCCTTTTTGACTCGTATTAATAGTTAAGCAGGTATGTGTATTGGGTAAAGTTAGTATACTTTTTTGTGTATGTGTCAGCACCAAATAGCTCTGTTTCTGAGTATTAAGTATGTCTGATAGTTCAGTAACTTGCTCAATTAATTGTGCTTTACCACAACTATAGAAGCGTGCTGAAAATGGTCGTTTTTCAACATAGAAAACAGGCACTGAAGGGCAGGGCTTCGCAACAACTTCGAGCAGCTCGGTTTCAGAGTACTTACTGTGCCAGCCTTTAATGACGGCGGTGATCATTAAACTATAGAGTGTTAAGCAAGCAATACCGATGGTAATAAATTGTTTATCAGCTTTTGTTTGCAGTGCTGGTTTTTGCGATAAAGTTAACTGCTTTTCATGTAACAATACGATGGCCATCAGTAGTGCAAATGCAGGTAAGCCTGGGAGCACATAAGCAGATAAAATATTGCTCGCCAGTGTAAACAACAGCATTGGTGCAATGGCCCAAGCAATCAGGTAGCGATTTAAGTCTGCTTTGCATAAAGCTTTTAGTTGTTTTGGCGCAGTCAGTAACTTAAAGATCACGATAAACGACCAAGGACACGCCACCCCCAGCCAGAATAACCAGATAGTGCCTTTAGTTTCTAGATGAGCACTGCCATATAAGTCACCTTGCCAACCGGGCTCTAAAAAACGTTGAATATGCTCGCCTATAATAAAGTAATTTATAAACCCTGGGGTTTTTTGTTCGGCAAGCAGATACCAAGGTGTAAAAGTAACGATAAAGACAGTAAGCCCTAACAACCAAGGTAACGATTTAATGGCATTGAATAGCTGATTTTGCCAAATAGCCCAAATCACAAGGGCAATCCCTATGATAACAATGGCAACAGGGCCTTTTATAAGCATACCTAAACCACATGCGAAGAAGAAAACAAGGCCTGCAAGACGGCTTTTTTCTGTGTAACAGAGCCAAAAGCTGGTCATGGCTAAGGTACTTGCAAAAAGGAGTGCCGGATCGGTCATCACCATGCTGGTGGCGATAAAAAAGCCCAGGCATGTTACTAAAATAAAACTGCTATATATGGCAAGAGTGTGACCTAGAATACGTTTGGTAAATGCGAAAAGTAATGCAACCGTTGCCGTGCCCATTAACCAATGTGCAAAGCGCGCGCTCCATTCATTGATACCAAATATCTCAAAGCTGAATGCAGTGATCCAGGTATGGGCAGGAGGCTTGCCCCAAAACGGCACATTGATATCAAACCAAGGGGTGATCCAATCTTGGCTTTGCACCATTAATCTGGCTATCTCTGCATATCTTGCCTCTGTTGTATCGTACAGCGGATACATGCCCAATGTGAATAATCTGATTAACAGCAGTAGGGCAGTAATGACCAACAAGCAATGACTAAACCTCATGTCGCTGCTCCGCAGTGTTACAAGGTTTATAATGCTCTGTCATGACTAAGTAGATAGGTCGTTGTTTTGCTTCGGTAAACAGCCTTGCAATGTATTCCCCTAAAATGCCAATCGCCAGTAATTGCACTCCACCTAGGGCGAGCATCGTGAGCATCATACTCGGGTAACCTTGCACGACTTCGCCGAATATTAGTGTTTTTATCATAACCCAAGCGGCAAAAATAAATGCATACAAAGATACTAATGCCCCCATCCAAGTTGCAAAACGCAGCGGTTTGACACTAAACGAGGTGATCCCTGACAGGGCAAGTTTGATAAGTTGAAAGTAGTTCCACTTGGTGGTGCCTGCAGCGCGTTCGGGGCGTTCAAATTCTAAAGTTATTTGTTTAAACCCCGGCCAACTCATCAAGCCTTTCATGTAGCGATTGCGTTCTGGGAGCTGCTTAATTGCCTCAACGACTTTACGAGATAATAACCTGAAATCTCCGACATCCTCAGCAACAGGACTGTCTGATACCCAATTTAGAAGGCGATAAAAAGCATGCGCACTGGCTACTTTGAACCAAGACTCTCCTTGACGACTTGCGCGTTTCATATTGACTACGTCGGCGCCTTGCTGCCACGCTTCAATCATCTCTGGGAGCAATTCAGGCGGGTCTTGTAAATCAGCATCAAGTAGCACCACCGCATCACCTTTTGCATGTTCAAGGCCAGCTGTTACGGCAGCTTCTTTGCCAAAGTTGCGGCTCAGTTGTAAGCACCGAACATCACAGAATTGGTGAGTGAGACTTTGTAGAATTTGCCATGAGTCGTCGTGACTGCCGTCATCAATGTACACAAGTTCGATATGACACTGTTTAATGCCTGCACTCACTGAGCATACTCTGTGATGAAATGCCTTAAGCACTTCTTGCTCGTTAAATACAGGCACAATGAGGCTGATAATAGGCTTGTTTTGAGAGCCATCTTTTCGATGCTCAATGAATCGTTCTCTGCGAGATTGTGTATCACTAGAAGGGCTGAGTTTAACCAATGAAAGTGGTGTCATTTTGACTACTCCGAATTGTTCAATACGAACAGTCTAAACAGGAGAATGTCGAAAAAATGTCTACATGTACTCAATTCGTTGTAGACATTTTTTAGACCTGCCTTTTTATAGTGTTTTACGGTATTAGTCATTTTGGAGATAAGTGATTGGGTCAGCAGTTTATTAAGTTTGCGGTAGTGGGGGCTGTCGGTTTTGTCACCGACCTATTGATATTTTATCTGCTGGTTTTTGTGAATACAGAGGTTTTGGTTGCACGATTATTTGCTTTTTGGTGCGCCACAATAGTGACTTGGTTGGGAAATCGTTTTTTTACTTTCACAACCTATGACTTAGGGTGGTTCAAACAACTCATTCGGCATCTATCGGTGAGTCATATATTTGGTATGGTTAATATCAGCGTATTTTATTGTCTTAGCTTGGTGGCACCACTTTTTTTGGCGTTTGTGATGGGCACGGCAATTGCTATGATTGGTAATTACACCTTTAGTAAATTTTGGGTGTTCTCTGAAAAAGAGCAAAAAGCCGCAACCGGAAAGGTTGCGACTTGAAAGCATTTTTACATATTAAAGTGGCGATTGAAGAAGTTTGTAATCGTCTGATGTAAGTGTGTTTGTACTTTTTTACCACGTAAGCTGTGCTTAGAACCTGGGTAAGTCATCATTTCAAATGGCTTGGCATCGTCTTGCAGTTGCTTAAATAGCTTAGTTGCATGTGTAAATAATACATTATCATCGGCCATACCATGATAAATCATTAATGGACCTTTTAAGCCATCGGCATATGGGAATACCGCACTCATTTCGTAGCCTTTCGCGTTTGTTGCAGGGTGACCTAAATAACGCTCAGTATAGTGTGTGTCGTATAGTGCCCAATCAGTTACTGGCGCACCAGAAACACCCGCTTGGAAGTAGTCGCCTGCTTTGAACATGGTCATAAGCGCCATGTAACCACCGTAACTGTGACCATAGATACCAATGCGGTTTGCGTCCACATAATCTAATGTGCGTAAGAACTCAACGCCGCGGATCTGATCTTGTACTTCAACTTCACCTAAGTACTTGTAGATAGGATCTTCAAACTTTTTACCACGGTTGTATGAACCGCGGTTATCTAATTGGAAGATCACATAACCTTGTTGTGCCATGTATTGGAAATATAAGTTTTTGCTACGCCAGCTGTTGGTAACACGTTGTGCGTGTGGACCGCCATACACGTTAACCATAACTGGGTGTTTCTTACCTTTTTCCATGTTCGCAGGCTTGAAGATACGGTAATGCATTAGCTGACCATCTTCTGCTTTGAGTATGCCGTATTCAGGCTCAACTAAGTTGCTTAAATAAGGTGTCAGTGGGTGTTTGTCATCTAGTTTATTTTCTTCTAACCAAGTGATGAAGTCACCGTTTACTTTTCGTAAGGCTACTGAACTTGGCTTGTTTACAGATGAGCTCTTATCAATAAAGGTTTTCGCGTCTTTTGCTACAACAACACGGTGGAAGCTGCCTGGCTGAGTGATGCGCGTGATATGACCTTTTTTGAATAGCGGTACACTGTAAAGGTGGCTCTCAAGCGGCGTATCTTTTCGACCAGAGAAGTAAACAATACCTTTTTTCTCATCGATTGCCTTGATGCTTTCAACAATCCAGTCGCCTTTCGTGATTTGGCGAATGAGCGTGCCGTCTGTGCGGTATAAATAAAGGTGCTTAAAGCCATCGCGCTCAGACGCCCAAACAAAATGCTTTTTGTCTTTTAGGAAGCGTAGGTCAAAGTGCAAGTTAATCCACGTATCGCTGGTTTCAGTCAATGCCACTTTTTGTGTTTTGCGCTTGCTGTCGTAAAAACGTAATTCGAGCTTTTGCTGAGAGCGGTTTTGCCATTGGTAAGACAGTGTTTTGTTGTCTTTTAACCACTTAGCGCGAGCAATATAAATATCTTTGTCTTTGCCAAGGTCAACCCAATCCACTTTTTGGTCATTCAGCTTTACTACACCCAGTTCAATTTCTACGTTTGGTGTGCCCGTGAACGGATAACGTTGGTTGAATAGCTTCACTTCGTCAGCGTAAATCTCATTTCGAATGGCCTCTTGTACTGGGCTTTCGTCAATGCGGGTAAAAGCGATCTTGCTCTCATCACCTGACCACCAGTAACCCGTCATACGGCTCATCTCTTCTTGCGCGACGAACTCAGCCATGCCATTTTTAATGGTGCCGCCACCGTCTTTACTTAATTGAATTTCTTTACCTGAACTCAACTCAAGGGCATAGAGGTTTTGCTCACGAATAAAGGAAACAAAGTTTCCTTTTGGCGAGAAACGTGCATCGGTCTCAAACGCTTCAGTGTTAGTCAGCTTACGGCTTTTGCCCGATGCGATTTGGTAGTAGTACAAATCACCATTAAGTGGAAAAAGTAACGCCTTACCATCTGTAGACCACTTGTACTCTAAAATACCACGACCAAAAATACGCTGACGTTCACGACGAGCTTTTTCTTCGTCTGATAAGGTTTCAGGACCTGAGAAGAGTGCTTGAGAGTCAACTAATAGGCGATTTGTGTTGTCTTTTAAGTTGTATTCCCATAAATCATAACGGTTGTAGTCATCCACTTTACCTTGTAGGTAAGTAACACGACTGCCGTCAGGAGAGAACTTAAGTTGCACAGGGGCTTTACCAGCCAAACCTGGATCATCAAAAATACGCTCTAGGGTTAATGGTTGAGCAACGGCTGTAGTTGCAGCGGCCATTAACGGTAAGCTTAGCGCCATTGATTTGAATGTAATGCGCACAAAATCACCTTGTTAGTTATTTAAAGTAGAAGCGATGGTAACGGCAAGCATGGGCATTGGCAATTTATTAGGATAAAGTGAGCAACATAATTAAAAGAGGATTTTTATTATGGCATTCAAATTAGCGCCTGAATTACAACGAGATTGCATTGAACTGGCCGATTGGTCACTGTGTAAAGTACTCTTGATGAACGATAGTCAGTACCCTTGGTTTATTCTAGTACCACGTATTGAAGGTTGCCGTGAAATCATTGATTTAGATGAAACGCTACAGACTCAGTTTTGGCAAGAGTCAGCAAAGCTAAGCCGTACATTAAAAGCAGTATTTAGTCCAGATAAACTCAATGTTGCAGCACTAGGCAATATGGTTCCTCAACTTCACGTTCATCATATTGCTCGATTTACCAATGATGTTGCTTGGCCAAAACCTGTGTGGGGGCTTCAACCAGCTAAGCCTTACACCGACGAGCAAATTGCTGAACTTAAAAAGGTGTTCTAGCTTTTGATTAAATAGGCATTAAAATCGACTCGACTAATTTGAGTTTTATGGTTTTTCCGGTGAGTTGAAAATAAAAGCGAAGTGCTCAGTCTGTTAAAGCTTTTCAATTTGGTTATTTAAACTCCTGCCGGTTTTTTTTGCGCCAATATTTGTTTGTGTGGCGTATGTATCAGTCTGTATTTTTGTTATCTTGATTGAGAAAAAGTGTAGTTACCTTGGTTGCTTTCTCTTTCCTGAAAAGATATTCAATTTTTTTTAGAGAGTACCAAAAGAATGAGGATGTCACAGACTTTGATAGCTTGGCGACCGCAGATAAAGTAGGCAAAAGAAAGGACCTTGCTAATAAACGCTTTAAGGATAAGCATTATAAAAAGCCTCACTTTTATGAGGCTTTTTTGGTTTGTTATATTTAACTTGAGCTCAGGTTATTTAGCTCAATGTTGTTGAGTTGGCTTGTTCTTAACATATTTCTCTAGCCATTGATCTTGCTCCCATAACAGGTGCATTATGCTTTCTTTGGCACGATAACCATGTGACTCTTTTGGCAGCATGACTAGACGAGCTGTTGCACCTAAGCCTTTAAGTGCGTTGAAATAACGCTCACTTTGCATTGGGTAGGTACCACTGTTGTTGTCTGAGTCTCCATGAACAATGAGTAGTGGTGTTTTCATTTTGTCAGCATGCATAAATGGCGACATAGTATAATAAACCTCTGGTGCTTCCCAGTAGCTTCGCTCTTCAGATTGGAAACCGAAAGGCGTTAGAGTTCTGTTATAAGCACCGCTTCGTGCAATACCTGCTGCAAATAAGTCTGAGTGCGACAATAAATTTGCTACCATGAAAGCACCATAGCTGTGACCACCAACAGCAACACGGTTTCGGTCGATGAGGCCTCGTTTATCTACCGCGTCAATTGCTGCTTTGGCATTCGCAACGAGTTGAGTTCTAAAGGTATCGTTTGGCTCTTCGTCACCTTCACCTACGATTGGGAAAGCAGCATCATCTAGCACTACATAGCCCTTTTTAACCCAGTAAATAGGCGAGCCCCAGAACGGATAAGTGAATTCGTTCGGGTTTTGCGTATTTTGGCCTGCGCTACTCTTATCTTTGTACTCTCTAGGATAAGCCCACAAGATCATGGGGTACCTCTTACCTTCTTGATAATCAGTTGGCAGATAGAGCGTACCAGTTAGGTCAAGGCCGTCATCACGTTTGTAGGTTATAACTTCTTTTTGTACGTCTTGAATGCTTTTGAACGGGTTTTCAAAGTCAGTGAGTTGTTGTAGCTTATTTTGACCCATCTTTCTAAAGTAATAGTTAGGGTAATCGCTACTTGATTCTATTCGCACAAGTAGCTGTTTTGTATCTACATCAAAGTCACGTAAATCTTCGATTCTGTCATTATATTCAGAGCGATACAGGCGCTCAGACTTTTGTGACTTCAGGTTGAATTTATCTAAGAATGGGAACTGACCATCTTTACTAAAACCATCACCTAATAAATAGACTTGGCCATTATCAATATCCATAACACTTCGGCCATACTGGTTTCGCTTAGTTACAATATTACCCGGATCGCTATATCTGTCTTGATAGTTACGATCTACAATTGTAATTGGCTTTTGAGATGCATCAGAAGGATTAAATAAATACTCTTTGGTATTTCGAGTATTCCACCAGTAGTCGACGGCAATGGCATGGTTGTCATCACCCCAAATAATATCCGCATAGCGATTTTGTGTTTTGATTAATAGACTTGGCTTTCCATCGAATGGTGCTGATAGCTGACTTACTTTATCACGGAAAGCAGTCTTTTTTGCAGGATCTCCACCATCAAGTGCCTCTACAAACGTTAATGTTGCTGGCTTGTCATTACGCCATTGGATACTTCTTTTTCCTTCACGTGTGGCCATGAAGCCTTTAGGTAAGTCTTCGATAAGTGGTACTTTTTCGATATCAGTGACTATCTTGCCGCTTTTGGTATAGACGGTAGAGGTTTTTGGAAAGCGGCGATAAGGCACTAAATATGAGAAAGGTCTGTCGTATTCAGCAACTAAAACATAATTACCGTTTGGCGAGAATGTAATACTGCCATACATACCAGGCTCAGCCCAATCTGTGACTTTTCCTCTCAGCGTCACTTTTTTTAGTGATGAGCTTGCAAGTTGTTCAAAGTTAAATTCATCATTTTTGTTTTTAAGTAAATCTTGGTAAGTACGGTTTTGGGCTTTTTTACCATCGCTAACACTGATGGTTGGTCCCACAGGTACTGCTTGTTCAGTATTGATGAGAGGCTTACGGCTCTCTGGTAACATTTTTACTATGAAACCTGAACTATCCTGAAGCCAATCGATTGGGTTACCCATATTCGCGTTTAAAGTTGCATTGGTCAAACGGCGTGCTTTGGCTTTTTTAATATCAACAACCCATAATTCAACGCCTGTTTCTGTGGTATGTGTCATCGCCATATATTTTTGATTAGGCGACCAACTGAAGTTAGTTAGGCGCGGATTTTTAGGCAGACCACTCACAGTTTTAACGTTATTTTTACCAACAGGCTGGATTTTTACTTCATTGAAGTAAGTGACGCGGCTACCGATGTTAGTGTTCGGGTTAATTCTCAAGCCAGCCAAACGCATCTCTTTAACAGATAAGTCGGTAATTGACTTATAACTATCACGATAAATGAGCAACATATTTTCACGCTTATCATCGATTAAGGTATAAGGGGCCAGTTTTACGTCTACGAGCTCTTTTATTTCTTGTGACGGCTCTTGATAAACCAATGCATCGTTATTGGCTGCAATACTGGCAGAGGTTGCCATCATAAGTGCAGCACTAAGTAGTAAAATTTTAGGGCGCAAAGTCTTTACTCCATTAATATTCCTTGAACTTGATACACTATCACAAATAAAAAGTTTTAGGTTGTTTGAATGTAATAAATTGTTAATTAAAACATTGGGTTGGAAAGTTATTTTGTAATATATATTGTTATATTTTGCTTTTTCTGAAATAGGCATCACTCTTTGAGCGTACTTAAAGGCTTTTGTTGGCATTATGTTAGTAATGGTTTTAATATAGGTACGGTTTTTTGGGGTGCAACAAAAAAGACTGACTACTTTACTGAGTCTCCAATGAGTGTATGAGATAAGTTTTTTATAGTGGAAGTTCTGAATGTCAGTTATAAAGCCCCATCATAAAGACTCGACTTAGTTTCATGATTATGCTGTATTTCTTGATGTGTGAAATTTTTTGTTGTTGAGAGATAAAAGTTGCTAAACGGACTCTTATATGACTATATTTTCCTTAG
>Ga0114932_10005398_pt1 | contig 11367 bp, 9 predicted proteins | sample 2SBtaG_2_FD_87286 | JGI IMG/M metagenome (GOLD analysis project Ga0114932, IMG submission 87286) | Deep subsurface microbial communities from Kolumbo volcano to uncover new lineages of life (NeLLi) - 2SBTROV12_ACTIVE470 metaG | ecosystem: Environmental > Aquatic > Marine > Volcanic ... | reverse complement strand
TGCTTCAGCAGTAGCAAAACCAATACCTTTACTCGCACCACCAATGATTGCAACTCTGCCTTCGATGCCAAGATCCATAATATGCTCCTTCCATCAGGATGATAGCTTAATATCGTATTTTTGATATTCTAATTAAACTGATAATTATAAATAGTATTCAAAACATTTGACCAAGGAGTATGAAAATGATCGGACCATTACAGGGGTTACGAATTTTAGATTTAACCCGTGTGCTTTCTGGGCCATTTTGCACAATGTTACTTGCGGATTTAGGTGCCGAGGTTATCAAAATTGAAGAACCTGTGGTGGGGGACCCAGCAAGAGGTAACGGTCCATTTTTATCTAGTAAAGACGCTGGTGAAACTACATACAGCACCTATTTTATGAGTATTAACCGAGGCAAATCTTCTGTTTCAATTGATTTGTCAAAAGATAAAGGGCGTAATCTTTTTTTTGATTTGGTTAAATCTTCAGACGTAGTAATAGAAAACTTTCGCCCAGGCACCGCTAAAAAGCTGGGTGTTGATTATGAGAAAATACAATCAATCAATCCTCAATCTATTGTGGCTTCTATTTCAGGATTTGGCCAAACCGGCCCATACTCTTCGAGACCTGCACTTGATGTGATTGTTCAGGGTATGGGGGGACTAATGAGTATTACAGGTGAATTAGGAGGTGGCCCGATTAGGGCTGGGACGAGTATTGGGGATATAACAGCTGCGTTATTTACAACTGTTGCTATATTGGCCGCACTGAGAGAACGCGAACTATCTGGCAAAGGACAGTATATCGACATTAGCATGATGGATTGTCAGGTTGCTATATTGGAAAATGCTTTCTCCCGCTATTTTTCCCAAGGCGAAATACCTACAAGGATCGGTACTAGACATCCATCTGCAACACCTTTTCAAGCATTCAAGACAGCAGACGGTTACGTAGTTGTTGCAATTATGGGAGGTTCCACTGAACAATGGCCACTGTTTTGCGCCGCTATAGATCACCCTGAATTAATGGATGACCCTCGGTACGGAACGGGGTGGGATCGCACACAGCGTTACGACGAGCTTATCCCAGTAATTGAAAAAGCAATGTTAATGAAGACGACACAGGAGTGGGTTGAAATACTTGGAGACTTAGGGATTCCTGTGGGACCCGTTCAGGATATTGCCCAAGTTGCAAACGACCCTCAAATTTTGGAAAGAAATATGATCGTAGATTTTGAACATCCTTCCCTTGGCGTTATGAAGAGTACTGGGAATCCAATCAAATTTTCTCGGACCAGCGTAACTCCTAACATGATTGCTCCTTCACTAGGTGAGCAAACAAATCAAATTTTATCTAATTTGCTGAATTTATCTCTGGATGAACTAGAGCAACTTAGAAAAGAAGAGGTAATTCAATAGTTTGTTCAGCAGGACGCTTTATACAAACTGTGCGCATTTCGGTATTCTGAAATTGTATTCAAATTTGTCAAAGCTAGCCTGTCTTTAGTCGGTACTAGTATTCTATTATTTTGGTGTCTTGAAACTATTGCTCTGATACCCTGCGTTTCTTCGTTAATACTCAATAACTCTTCAGTTAGAGAAGAATTAAATAGGATTGGGTGTCCTACTTTGCCTTCGAGGATTGGAGATGAAACCATTACTTCTTTTGAAGTATTTTCCATGGATTCCCTAAGATCCTGAAGTAATTCTGTAGACCGTGGCTGATCCACTGAAGCTATCAGAATTGAACTTGGGAATAATCGCATGGAACTTAGAGCTTCGATCCCGATTTTTATTGAGCTAGACTTTCCATCTGCATACGAATTATTTACTACTGTTGTGAAACCTCGAGGAATGCGAGCTTCCAGAAGTGCATATTGATACCCCAATACAATCACCAAAGGTGCAAACCCTGCTGCAATGATTGTTTTGATTGAATAACCAAGTAAATCAGTATCACCCCAGGGTAAAAGAGCTTTCATCTTTTTCATTCTTGAGGATTCACCAGCAGCTAAAAGTATTGCAGCTGCAGATCCCATATTACTGGATTTCGTCGGATACTGAGTTTTTGCTTACAAGGCTATCAATCAAGCTCTCTTCGATTTTGAGAGTCCCTGCAGCTTTTCCGTGACGCCACGCTAGGATTTCGGAAACGATACTGATAGCTATTTCTGATGGATCGCGGCCGCCCAAATCTAAACCGATTGGAGCATGTATAGATTTTATCTTCTCTACTGAAACCCCATTCTTAAGCATCGATTGGTATATAAGTAACGTTTTGCGTTTAGATCCGATAAGACCTACATAGCCAGCATTAGTCCTAGCAGCACTTTCTAAAGCAACATCATCAAATTGATGCCCACGACTTGCTACTACAATTGCAGTATTGGGTGTGATATCAAATTGATTAATCGCATCTACGTAAGAACCTACGTGTACCTTTTCAGCCATCGGAAAACGATCTTTGTTAGCAAACTCTTGTCGGTCATCAGCTACAAAAACTCTAAAACCGAGAGACTCGGCAACCCGCGCAGTAGCTACATTTACATGGCCACCACCAATAAGCAGTAAAGATGGAGGTGTTGTGTAGGCAATTACGAAAACTTCATCTCCAGATGATGTTTCAAACCTTTGAGTTCTACCCATTGGCATGCAGCTCAAAGCAACCTTCATCGCTTCATCGTCCAACGATTTATTCCCTAGTGTACCTTGAGTTTTGCCATCGGGGTAAAAACTAATTTTATTACCAATGGTTCCATGAGTACTTCTAACTAAAGTTGCTACAGCTAGTGACCCAGCACCATCGTAAGCATTAGCTATTGCTTTGGTTAAATCAGCGTGTGAAGTTGGGTCCAGAATTGGTTCAATATAAAAATACATCGAACCACCACATACCAGACCATCCTGAGCAGCAATTTCTTCGTTCAGAAAATAGTCTTTATAGATAGGCTTAGATTCATCCCTAAGTGCTTCTTTTGCAGCAAACCAGATATCACCTTCTACGCACCCACCGCCTAATGTTCCTACGGTTGATCCATCAGACCTAACGAGTAGGCAAGCTCCTGGCTTCTGAGGAGTTGATCCCGATGTATTAACCACAGTAGCTAGAACAAATTTCTCATCTCGTTCCGCCAAAGCTGCAGCTTCTAGATAAACATTTTTCATGGTCCCTCTATCTATTCAATATGATAAAGCTTCATAGACCATGTTGCCAAACATGCGTGATAAAAACTTAAAAGTATGAACTAGTCAATATTTGATTTTCTGAGGACAATACTTCTAACCCAACTAGGCGAAGGCTTAGGATAATCAGATCGATAATGAGCACCCCTACTTTCTTTACGGATAATAGAAGCTGTGGTCATTAACCATCCAACTAATGTCATATTTGCGAGTTCGTTGGTTGCACGGTCATTTAAATTGGACTTTTCAATAAAGCCGGACGAGAGAAGTCTGAGAGTATTTTCTAACCCGTCTCCATTTTTTATTATTCCAACATTGTCCATCATTATTTGTTGCAATAAATCTTTCGTTAAACCAGCTTTATTAACCTGACCAACAGGAGGAGTTAAGCAAAAGCCGCCCTTTGATATGTGCGGAATCCCGCTTTGCCTCAAGGCACCCGCGATTGTTCTCTCTATGACTCTTCGGGCGAAAACCACAGTTTCTAATAATGAATTGCTTGCTAATCGATTAGCACCGTGAACGCCTGTTGATGAAACTTCACCACAGGCATAAAGGTTAGGAATTGTTGTTTGGCCCCACAAGTTTGTTCTTATTCCGCCCATCATGTAATGTGCGGCTGGGGCAACAGGAACTAAGTCCTTGGTTATATCTATGCCATAACCCTTGCATACTTGATAAATTGTGGGAAAACGACTAATCCGAGTGCTTTCATTGATAGGGCTGAGGTCGAGCATTACGTGATCGGTATTTTCTTTTGCCATTTCGTCAATTATTGCCCTTGACACCACATCACGGGGGGCAAGATCGTGGTTTTTATGGTATCGATTCATAAAGAATTCGCCCTTTTTGTTAACCAGCTTTGCGCCTTCACCTCGCACTGCCTCTGAAATTAAGAAAGGGCTGACTCCGGGTATAGATAATGCAGTCGGATGAAATTGATAAAATTCCATTCCTGTGAGCTCTGCACCCGCATTGAAACCTAGCGCTACTCCATCACCAGTGGCAACAGCAGGGTTAGTAGTGGCCTTGAACAGTTGGCCTGCTCCACCCGTTGCCAAAATTATGTTGTCCGCGTTGAACGATGTCTTGAGTTGTGCTTTTGAGTCTACAACTTCAACTCCTACGGCTCGCCGCTCCTCAACTTTAATTGATGTGACTAGCGCATACTCTAGTACTTCGATGCTTGAAGATTGAGCCAGCCGAGCTAGGGTCAATTCCATATGAGCACCCGTTGCGTCTCCTCCAGCGTGAAGTACTCGTGGCATAGCATGAGCACCTTCAATCGCAAGAGCTATTTGACCATCAATTTCGTCAAACGAAATCCCTAATTTGATTAGATCATTAATTCGAGACGGACCTTCAGCGGTTAGTACTTCGACAGCACTAGGATCAGATAAACCTGCCCCAGCCTTAATGGTGTCTTGCATATGGATTTCGGGCGAATCATCACGACCTATGGCAGCTGCAATACCTCCTTGAGCGAGCAGCGTATTCGTATCCTGAATGGATCCTTTAGTCAAAACTATTACTGAGCCATGCTTAGACGCTTCCAAAGCTGCAAAAAGTCCAGCAATGCCACTTCCTACTATTATGTAATTGAAATGTTTTAGCATCGGCTTATTATCATTGCTCGGATCTGCTCGACAATCTCCCTAAGGGTTAATATGCTGCATTTTAATTGTTCAGTGTTTATTAATTCATTATTTTTTTGATGGTGTGAGTTATGAATTAGTATTTATTTCAAGTTTATAAAAGCAACATTAGGTTGCCTTTTTCGATAAGAGGATTTTATGCCTGTCAAACATAGCACTCCTGAAGAAGAGGTCATAGATGATAGACGGTTCAGGATCAGGCATTCAGCTGCTCATTTGTTGGCTGATGCCGTTTTGGAGATATTCCCTGAAGCAAAATATGCAATAGGCCCTCCTGTGGAAACTGGTTTTTATTATGATTTCGAACTAAGCAGGCCATTTACCCCCGAGGACTTAGTAAAAATTGAAGCGGTAATGAACAAACGTGTTAGCGAGGCACACATTTTCGAAATGTCTGAAGTGACAAAAGAGGAAGCTAAGTATCTTTTTAAAGACCAACCTTATAAACAAGAAATAATTAATGGATTAAATATCGATGAAACGATAACAACTTGCAGGCACGGCAAATTTCTCGACCTTTGTAGGGGAAGACATGTTGAAACCACCTCTGATATTCCAGCTTTTAAATTACTGAATGTTGCTGGAGCTTATTGGAGAGGTGATGAAAGAAACCCAATGCTTCAACGTATTTACGGGACTGCTTGGGAATCAAAGGAAGCAATGGGCCTTCATCTGACTCAGATTGAGGAAGCTGCAAAAAGAGATCATAGGGTTTTGGGTAGAGAACTTGATCTATATTCTCACCACGATCAAGTGGGATCAGGTTTAATTCTATGGCATCCTAAAGGTGCAAGAGTACGATCAATCATGGAAAACCATTGGCGGGATCAACATATTGCACGTGGGTACGAACTGGTCTATTCACCGCATATTGGGAAATCATCTCTTTGGGAAACAAGTGGGCATCTAGATTTTTATCGTGAAAGCATGTACGAGGCTATTAACGTAGAAGGGCAGGAGTACTTCGCCAAACCGATGAATTGCCCCTTCCATGTGCATATTTATGATTCATCTAAGCGTTCTTACCGAGAATTGCCCATTCGGTATACAGAGTTAGGCACAGTGTATCGGTATGAGCGATCAGGGGTTTTGCACGGAATGCTTAGAGTTCGTGGCTTTACACAGGACGATGCTCATATATTCTGCATGCCAGAACAAATTGAAGACGAAATAGTTGGTGTTTTAGATTTTGCTTTCGACCTTTTAGGTGCCTATGGATTTAATGATTATGAAATTTTCTTGAGTACCCGCCCTGAAAAATCAGTAGGTGAAATTGCTGATTGGGATCTAGCAACAGATTCTCTGAAAAGAGCCCTCGATCGCAAAAACGTAATTTATTCTATGGATGAAGGGGGAGGTGCGTTCTATGGCCCCAAACTCGACATAAAAGTAAAGGATGCGATAGGACGTTCTTGGCAATGTACTACTGTTCAGTTTGATTTCAACTTACCAGAGCGCTTTGATCTGAAATATGTGGGCGCAGACGGTGTTGAGCATCGACCATTTATGGTGCATAGAGCTCTTTTCGGCTCCCTCGAGCGATTTTTCGGTGTATTAATAGAACATTACGGCGGTGCATTTCCTATATGGCTCGCTCCACTTCAGGCAACTATCATTCCTATAGCTGATCGCCATACTGAATACGCATATGAAGTCAATGAAAGATTATTAGAAGCGAATCTGAGGGCCGAAGTTGATATTAGGAACGAAAGAATGAACCAAAAGATAAGGCTTGCTCAAATTCAGAAAATTCCATACATGTTAATAGTTGGGGACAAGGAAAAAGAGGCTGGTGGAGTAGCTGTCCGTCTTAGGTCTGGATTAGATTTGGGAATAATAAAGGTCTCTGATTTGGTGTTGCGAATTAAACAAGAAATTGAGAATCGCGAATAATAGAATTGATGAATCTAGAGTTAAATAATACTCGGCCTGTAGCTGTAGTCGGAACTACTGTCTGGGGCACTACACTTACTATAATGCTAGCCAGAGAGGGCATGGAAGTCCGATTACTGGCTCGTACTAAAGCTGAGGCAGAAATACTTAACTCAAATAGAGAAAACACTAAAAAATTACCAGGTTTTAAATTTCCAGAACGAGTAATGATAACTGATGATCCCTCAGTTGCTTTTCGTGATGTGGAAATGGTTTTCATGGTCGTACCTTCATCAAGCATGAGGATCAACGCTGAGTGGATAAAAGATTTTATGACATTTGATTCAATTGTTGTTTCTGCTGCGAAAGGACTGGAAGCAAAAACTCAAATGAGAATGACAGAAGTTTTAGCCGATGAAATCCCCAATGCTAAGTTCGCATCCCTATCTGGTCCAAATTTAGCTCGTGAAATAGTCAATGAAATGCCAGCATCCACCGTAATCTCCTCTCAGCATTTAGACGTTTCAAAGAAAGTCCAATCCGTTTTGAACTCTCAGACTTTTAGGGTCTATACGAATGCTGATGTTATTGGTTCTGAGTTAGCAGGGGCATTTAAAAATATTATTGCAATTGGGGCTGGTGTAGTGGACGGCATGGAACTTGGGGACAACGCGAAAGCAGGTTTGGTCACACGAGGCCTCAGCGAGATGACTAGGCTAGGAATAGCAGCTGGGGGTGATGCAGCAACTTTTGCTGGTCTCTCTGGCTTGGGGGATTTATTAGTCACGTGTTACAGCGGGCTTAGCCGTAATTATAAAGTGGGTATTAGTTTGTCCAAAGGTTTTTCAGCAAACCAAGCTGTTTTGGATCTCCATGGCGAGGTTGCTGAAGGAATCTCCAGCACCCCAGTAGCACTCAGCCTTGGTAAAAAATTAGGTGTCGACTTGCCCTTAGCCGAAGTGATTCAAGAGCTTTTGTCTGGACAAATAAAAACCGATGAAGCAATAGTCAGAATAATGTCCCGAGCCCCTCGAAATGAATAATCATTCCAACAATAATTTTTCATGAAAGCTAGTATCTTTTTTTGAACTTAGCAAGGCGCCTTTCATTACAGAAGAAAAAGATTCGTTGGATATACGGAAAAACCAATAACTATCGAATCTAATATTGGAAAATTTATCAAGATCCACGCCTGTAATCTGAAAACGCAAAAATTCTAAGGGTAGGGGCACATTAAATGGGAAATAATCGTAACTGAAATTTTTAAACTCTTGCGCGACTTCAGAAACTATTCCAAAGCCTGGTACTGATCGAGGGTATTTTTTATAAGTACCCGTACAATAAAGCAATAGCATGTCACCCGGCATTAGATCCGAAGGTAGATTTTTATGCCCGTATGCACCATCTTCAACGTGAACATGGCCCGCAGCATAGGGGTCACCAAATACGGCAATATAGCAGTGAGGTTTCGGTTCAGAATTGGATTTCATGTTAATAGTTGTGCAATCATTGTTTTGAAACAACCTACCTAATGGTTATACCATAATCAATCGTGGACAATTTGGTATGGAACTAAGAGTATCATCGTGCAACAAGGAAGTTTATGCTTGTTGAGTTAAATCCCACCCAGAAACTAGCAGTAGAACATACTGAAGGACCACTCTTGGTTATTGCTGGCCCAGGGTCAGGAAAAACTAGAGTGATAACGCATCGCGTAGCTCACCTTGTAAAAAATGTTGGAATCCATCCTGACCGGATCGCTGCAGTTACATTTACTAATCGAGCGGCACGCGAAATGCGAATGCGGATGACTAACCTTCTAGGAGCGGGTGAAAAGTTTCTAACCGCTTCCACTTTTCACAGCCTATGTGCAAGGATTTTACGGATTGATGGTGAGAGGATTGGTGTTTACTCTGATTATGTAATCATGGACGACTCTGATCAAATTGAGTTAGTAAAACGTGCAATGCAAGACACACAAATTGACCCAAAGCGATACCCTCCTCGAAATGTTCTTGCCGCTATTTCACGGTCTAAAGCAAAGCTTGTAGACGCGGAAAAATTGAAGGAAGCTTCTGAGAGTTATTACGAGGAAATAGTTGCTCAAATATATAACCGTTACCAATCATTAGTGAATTCAAGCCATGGTCTTGATTTTGACGATCTTTTAGTAAAGACAATTGATTTATTTCGAACAGTTCCTGAAGTCCTAACTAAATACCAAAACCGGTTTAGATATTTACTTGTTGATGAATTTCAAGACACAAACTTGGCACAGTATCAACTTTCAAAAATGCTAACATTAGGAAACCGGAACCTATGCGTAGTGGGCGATCCAGACCAATCAATCTATGCTTGGAGAAATGCAGATATTGGTAATATTTTGTCATTTCAGCAAGACTTTCCAGATTCAAAAGTGGTTTCCCTTGATCAGAATTACCGATCGACTCAAAACATTTTAGAAGCTGCGCGAAATTTGATTTCTGTAAATACGCAAAGACTGAAAGGCGACTTGTTCACAGAAAACATCAAGGGCAAACCGGTTGTTGTAGCAGAGGCGTATACAGAGGAGGAAGAAGCTCAGGGCGTTGTTAATGAAATCGCAAGACTTAACAAAGAGGAACTGATCAACCTTCGAGATTGTGTAGTGACATACAGAGTCAATGCTCAATCTCGTGCAATAGAAGAGGCGTGCTTACGTAACGGCATCCCTTACAAATTGATTGGAGGAATTCGTTTTTATCAAAGAAAAGAAATAAAAGATATTCTTGCCTATATGAGACTTCTACTAGATCCCTACGATGAAGTTAGTTTAATTAGGGTCATCAACCTACCATCTCGAGGCATTGGTAAAAAAACAATAGAGGATTTAAGGTTTTTAGCCAAAATTCACAACCTGTCTGTCTATGAAATAATAAAGTTAATTACTAATCAACAACATTTATCAGAACAAATTACATTTGAAAAAACATTCTCCAAAAAACTGCTAACGCAACTGGACCTATTTACCAAGATTATTGAAAGCTTACGCTCGAAACTAGCACTCACTGATTTATCGTCGGTAATAAGTTTAATTCTTGAAGATACAGGATATCGCCGTATGTTATTAGATTTAGGTGATTTTGAATCGGATGAGCGATTAGAGAATTTAAAAGAATTACAAGGAGTAGCAACTGAGTTGAGTGGTGCCCTTGCTTCGGAAAGTTTACCTGATTTTCTAGAAAACATGACACTGGTTTCAGATCAAGACGCGATAGATGAAGATGAGCAACAATACCTAACTTTAATTACTTTGCATCAGGTAAAAGGCTTGGAATTCTCCGTTGTTTTTATGGTTGGAATGGAAGAGGGATTATTACCACATTCCCGATCTTTTGATGATGAAGACCAAATAGAAGAAGAAAGACGGCTTGCTTATGTAGGAATGACACGTGCAAAAGAAAGGTTGTACCTTTTCAGAGCATTTAGGCGCAGGATGTTTGGTGTGTTTCAAGGCAATGGACCGTCAAGATTTTTAAATAACATCCCTCCAATGATTGTGGAACCCCTAGGGCGGCAAGGCATAAAAGGGACTTTTGCTGCTTATGATAGATGGACGAATTCAAGTTCCGTGATAAAAGTACCTATTGATGCACCCTTTAAAGCTGGCGATAAAGTCAATCATGAGTCATTTGGTCCAGGTATTGTGGTGAGCTGTAAACAAAAAGGTATAGATTTTGAAATCACAGTTGTTTTTTCAAACAAATCAGGGATCAAAACTTTGCTTCATAGCTTTGCGAACTTGAAACGCTTGGAGTATCCGTCGTGACCACTAAGAGAGAATTACAATTTTCAATTGTTATTCCTGCTTACAATGAAGAAAGCAGAATAGGGCCTACATTGGATGGATACATCAACTATTTTTCCGATAATAAATTCGGATCACACGAGATTATTGTTGTACTGAACGGGTGTGTTGATGGAACCAGGAATGTTGTCCTTAATACAGCAAATGAGAATCCGCACATCAAAATGATCGAATTCAATGACCCACTGGGTAAAGGTGGCGCAATCGCTGAGGGCTTTGCGGCTGCACGGGGTGAATACCTGATATTTGTTGACGCAGATAATATGGTTGAAGCAGATGAAGCAGGGAAAATACTTCTCGCACTAGAATCAAAAGAAATTGCTATCGGCGATCGCTTCCGTGGTGAACAAATAGGAGGTTCGAGGTCGCTTGTTCGTTGGTCTATAAGTTTTTTAAATCGAATTTGGGCCTTAGTTTTTTTAAATATTCCCTATAAAGATACACAGTGCGGTGCGAAAGGTTTTCGCGCATCAGCTTGGGCTAAAATTTCAACTCATATCAAGGAGCGCCAGTGGGCTTTTGATTTAGATGTAATTGCTCAGGCTAGAGCACATAATCTCTCTATTCAGGAAGTGCCAGTCAGATGGAATCACGCAAAAGAAGGATCCAAAGTCAGGCCGTTCATTGACGTTCCTAAAACATTCATTGCGACCTTTGGTATACGCAAAAGAGCATCAAAGACTAGGTCTTCTAGTGCCTCTAACTAAATTGTGATGAAATAGCCGTATACATAGCTTTGAAAGTTCAAATACTTCGAACAAGGACGCTTTTGACTTCCCATCGAATCGTTTTTGAAAAACTATAGGCCATTCGCAAACTGACAAAT
>Ga0114932_10005396_pt1 | contig 11368 bp, 9 predicted proteins | sample 2SBtaG_2_FD_87286 | JGI IMG/M metagenome (GOLD analysis project Ga0114932, IMG submission 87286) | Deep subsurface microbial communities from Kolumbo volcano to uncover new lineages of life (NeLLi) - 2SBTROV12_ACTIVE470 metaG | ecosystem: Environmental > Aquatic > Marine > Volcanic ... | reverse complement strand
AGATTTATCAGAAGATGAAATTGATATTTACACAGATATCAGAAGAGGAATGAAACAAGATCAAGATGAGGAGACGATGAGAGGGTATGAGGAGGAATTGAGAAAGATCTTGAACAAATAAGAAGAGAAATGTTCAATTCAAATCATAAAATCGTCGAAAAAGATCAAGATTTCCAAAAATGAGAAATAATTAAATATGAAATAAGAAAAGATGATTCAGCCAACAAACCTAAAAAAAAAGAAATGAAATCATAATTAATCAAGAAAGAGATAAATTTATCATAATATTTATCCAATAATAATTTTAGGAAAAAGAATCCAAAAATTGATCAAAACTATCTTCAGTCCAATTTAAACCAAAAGAAAGAAGATGAAAATCAAATTACAATTAACTGAACTTATTTTGGTATCGGATATTGATTATTAATTTTATTGGTGATCATTTTTTCTGTTTGTGTGTTTGTTGTTTCTTGAGGTTTAAATGGATTGATATGGGGTTGGTTGAAAGAGATGATGAGAAATTGATAAAATAGATTAATTGTTCAGGATTTGATCCTCTCACCTCAAACAACAGGCTTTTCAGTTTTGTTATATATGGAAGCAAGATGGTAAATCCTCTTCTAGTTTTGGAAGAAGAAAGATTTAACAGCGATTGGTGGGAATATAAAAAAAATTAAACAAGTTATAAAATCTCCTCCAAACTCTTCAATTCACTTTAATTCTTTTAGTTTATTGAATTTCTTTATCTTGTTTTTTCATAAATTTAATTGAATTTGTTCAGCCTTCCATGATTGGGAAGATCACTTTTATCTCTGTTTAAATTGGCGAATTGCTTTACTTCTTCATAATCTATCACAAATAAAAATTAGATGCAAATGATATCAAAACAAATCAAAAGATAGATAACTTGAAATCTTAGAACTTCTACTTATATCAAGGAAGAAAACAGCTATTAATTGACTAAATGATCCTTCAACAAGAGGAAACTCTCCTATTAGAAAAGATAAAAGAGAAAATACAAAAATCTTCATTTTTCAAAGAAACCAGTTAATAAGCGTTCATCAGACAAGTTTAAGCCCCTTAATCCACCTAATCTTGTCAAATCAATTGGTATTTGGCCTGTGAAAGAAGAAGGATAAAATATACTTTAGTAAAGCACCAACAATTCTTTCAAAACCTGAAAAGTAGTTTCTTATTGAAATAAATCTTTGAAGATAAATCATGTTACAAAATTTAGTTGGAAATGGAATTGGTTCAGGATCTTCTCCTCGTATATTAATAAGAGATAAATCTGTCAATCTTGTCATATTTTGGAAACAAGAAGGGAATTCCTCATCTACATTGCAAAGATCAAAATGATTGACTACAATGAAAAGAGACCTTGAAAAGTGGATTGTGTCAACGAAAGATAAGCCAGATTGGACAAATTAGAGAAGCTGGGGGGAAACATAATGGATCCTATAGTATATTAAAGATAATATTATTTCTCTCTATTTAGTAAAATACCAGGTTGGTGGGAAGAACAATCTAATTTAAGGAGATTTGAAAACAATCCAAGATCTTTGAGGAATTCTGGATCTTCGAACTCTTGGAAGAAAATGATTGATAAATACTTCAAATTTGATAAAAGGCTGAAATTTGTTACAAATCCGCTTATGTTAGAACTAGATAGGTGGAAACCAAGCTCTCTCAAACGAGGGAAGTTGGAGAGATGTTCAATTGTTTCATTTGATAATTGAAAGTTTGTGTAGTGAATCATTGAAACCAAATGACCTTCACAATCTATCTCAAAACATTTCCATTCCTCAATATCATCTGTATTATAACTAGATCCCAAATAATAAAAGTGATTTTCTATCAGATCCCTCTCTTCTTCAACAAAATGGGGTTCAGGAGAGACCAGTTTGTGGATTGGTCTTGTTTGATTTTGAAAATCAAATCTTACATTTTTCATCCTCAAAATCTCATCACTTAAAGGGAAGTTATTGAAGTTATATATCTCTATACTAATAGGATAACCTCTATAGTCCTTAATACTGAAACTTTCATATAGCAATCTCTCCATACCATCAAGATCTTGAACGATTCCTTCATCAAACAAAAAAGATCGAATTCCATTGATTGAACAACCCCTTTTATCCTGAAAATCGTTGGTTTTAATCCTCGATAGCGGATGTCTTATTACATGATGTATGATTAAAGGGTCCATTGTTGTAATAAGAAGGGGATTAATATCTGAATTAGATTAAATAGTAAGATAGAGTCGATTTTATTTGAGATCAGAAAATGAAAAATGGCTTTGGTTTGGAAAAGTGGCTAGAACTTTCTTAATTTAAATAATCAGAGAATATTTCAACAATTATCAGATCTTATTAAGCTTTCTTCGAGACTTGAAAGGTATAATGAATTATTTGAAATAATCTTGAGAGTGAAATTGGGTTCCAAGTATTCTCTTTGAAAACTGCAACTTCTCATTACCCTATTATATTCTTAATATCAAATTCTATCAACCTATTCATTGTTTAATCCAAAACGCCTTCCTATTTGTTTAAAATTTAGCAATGAAGGTGATTTTAAGCTTGTTTTTTATTTTGTGTTTTCAAATTTCACAAATCGCTTCGGATTGTGATGATTTTTACTCTTCTGTGAATATGCAAGACTCTTGGGATAATATCAAAACACCATTGCATGATTTAATCCAGTCTACACATGTTCATGTATCGTACAACGATGTGTGGGAAGGGTTGAAAGTGTTGGATGCTGATCCTTCAAACTCTTCATACATTTTGACCATCTATGGGAGGAAGCCTGAGTTATATTCAACAAAGGGTGTTGCATCAGGGTGGAATCGGGAGCATCTATGGCCAAGGTCTTATGGTTTGGGTGATGGTGGGATGGATCATGATGATCTCCACATGTTAAGAGCTGCCGATTGGAATGTGAATGCGGCAAGATCGAATCTTGTGTTTGGTTCCTGTGATCTGATCAATGGTTTAAAAGTTGATTATGATGATAAATAAATTGAAAGTCATAATTCATATCCCATCTTGTAATTGTTTATAGATCCATCATGTAATTCACCAGCTCATGTTGAAGCTGCAAACGATACCTCCAAAAATTCTCAAGTTTTTTTACCTCCAGCTGAGATGAAAGGGGATATTGCCAGATCCATCTTTTACATGTCCTATCGATACGATGGAGTGGATTCTGACACTGAAAATCTCAAGTAAAGAAATATTGTTGATGATTTATTGTCTTTTTGATGGTCAATTCCAATCAAATCCAAAATTTTTAACATCTCATTTAATTTTTTTTTAGAGTTTCTTCCTGCACTTGCCAGTATGGATATGTGATGGGAAACTCAACTCAATTGCTAGATTGGCATTTAGAAGATCCAGTTTCAAACGATGAGATTTTGAGGCATAATTTAACATGCTCTATGTTCCAATTCAATCGAAATCCTTTCATCGATTTTCCTTCTTTATTGGAGGATCCTGATGTGTTAGAGGATCTTATTGATGATACTTATTGCTCCAATCCTTGTGTTTCGGATGATGATGATGCTGCGAATGATGATACCACAAGTACTGGAGAGTATGATCTAAATCCAGGTTTTTCTCAACAAACAATTGGATGCTTTGTTTTCTCACCCATAATTTCCCCTTTATTCTCTTTTCTCTTTTTCTAATTAATTTTGAGTTTTAGGAGACATAGCTGTGGTTGGATTTAATGGTGATAATCCTGATGAAGTGTATTTGCTTACTTTGAATGAAATCAAATCTGGAACCAAACTTTTCATTACAGACAATGGGTATATATTTTTTTCATTTTTATTTATTCAAGATGTGATTGAAAAGTCATTTTATTTTCAATGTTCATTCTATCTGTAAATATATTCTCAATTTCTCTTAGATGGTGTAACACTTCAACAACTATTTGGAGATCAGGAGAAGGATTTAAATCAATGACATTTACAGGAGATGTGCAAAGAGGATATGTGATAAAATGTTGTGATAATTGGGATAGTGAATTTGGATCTTTCTCTTTATCAACTTCAGGTTTTTTCTTATTATTTTTATAATTTCTATTTCATTATTTCTCTTTTGGATTACAAATAGGAGATCAAATCATCTTATTCACAGGGTCAATGTCATCTCCACACTTGGTTTATGCCCTTAATTATCAATCAGAATGGGATGATCAAGAAGATTGTGAAGAAAGTTCATCCTCCTCTTATGAGCCTCAAATATTAAAATGGTCAAAATCTTCCGTCTATCTTCAAGATTCTTCAACTCAAAATGGGATGTTCAATTTGTCTTTGGGACTTGAAATGAACCCTCAGACAATGATGGTGTTTAATGGGACTAAAAATGATTATTTGATGGCTTTATCTTATCCTATCTACGATCCAACTTACAACATGTCTTTATTCACTTTCAATCCCTCCAATTGGACAACCTCTTCCTCTATCCGATATTCATTTTCAGAAGGGTATGGAACGTTTAATGTGAAGAAAGATCCAATCATTGAACAAGAGGTAGATGATGATAATAATGATGATGATGGTAATGGAGGTAAGAAGGATGAGTTGAATGATTTTATGAATCAAACCTCCATCCAATTTGCTGTTGGTGGGTTGGGAATTGGGATCATAGTTCTCATTTCTTATGTTGTTTACAAGAAGTGTTGGGGGATTCAATATGATAAGATGGAGGAGGATTATGATGATGGACATGAGATCGGAGGTCACTCTTCCATTTCTCTCTCTCATCACCCTTACTCAACTCGATCTCACACCTCCCACTTCTCTTCAACAAATCCCAAAGATCAATCTTCTTCAACTGTCTCATCTTCCATCCACCCCTTAAATCAACAACAACACCAAAAGGTGAGATCTACCTCCCCAAATAGAACAAAGAGGATTGGAGATGATGTGTACACAACCCCAACCACCCTCGCTATGAGATCCAATGAATCTCAATTTGACACAACAACAACTAACATCACCCACCATCAACAACCACCTCATCAACCTTCAACCAATCTTCCTAAATTTTATGGGATGCACATGGAAGAAGGAGGAAAGAGAAAATGATAAAAAATGAATTCAAAAAATCACTAAAAATTGAAAAAGAAAGAAGAAGCAAAAAACAAAATTGATCAAGGTAAATTGGTAAAATCACTAAAATAAAACAATAATTGATGGTGTGTTGTTGTTGTTTTTTTAGGGGTTTTCTGTTTCTTTCCCATTTCTCTTCTTGCTTGTTTTTCATTCATTTTTCTTTCTTTCTCTGTGGGTGTGATCATTTTTAAAATTGTTTGTAAATTTCTCCATACTCTCTCTTTCTTTCTCTCAAATTTTCATTTATTTACCTTTTCCTATTGATTGTTATTTGTTTTTCTAAGATCCAACAGAAGAAGAAGCTGCTGATGATGATGAAGATTGATCATCTCCACTCACTCCAGGCTCATTAAACCACATACAAACCCCAATTAGACAATAAGTAGAGACTAGAAGAGACCCCTCTAACCAATGAGATCTCCCACAAACAACTAATTTGAAAAAAAAGAGATAATTGGATGAGATGAATAGTTGGATGAATAATCCATCTAAAAAGAATGATAAAAATTCTAAAAATGAGAATTTCTACTAAAAACCAGCTCCAAAAGCGATAAGGACAGACATGAGAAGAATGGTGTTCTCAAAAGCTGGGAAATGAAGTGTCATATCCCGATCTATCATATTTTAATTTTGAAATAGAGAGATAATAGAGAGATCAATTAATAAATAGAGATATGAATTCATTTTTCATTTGATCTCTCTTTTATTTAATTTTCTCCAAAACCCATTCCCCATCCACATAAGACGATGAAAGGAATCACAAAGAGAAGAACTTGGACTGATGAACCAGCTGCAACTCCCATTGCTATAAATTGAAAATGAAAAAGAAGTTAGAAATGAAATTGATTTGAAGATGAAATGAGAGATGATCATCCATCTTTTTTTTTCATGTCTCATTCATCTTCAATCCAATCTCATCTCTCTTATTTTTATCAATTCTTACATAATTCAATTTTATTTTTGACAGCAAAAGTGACAGCAGTTATATGTTCAACAGCATTCCCGATAATGGGAATCAAAATCAACCCAACAAATGACTATAAGTAGATGAAATGGTAGATAGGAATTTTGAAGATGTTATATGAAAATGTGAAGAAGAATTGATGTTATTTGTTTCTCTCTTTAATCAATCTCTTCATCATTCACCTTGCTCATTCCAACAGTTTCGCACATCCCATCAATTGATGACACCAAGTAATCAGAAAAGAGTGAAACCAATAGAGTGCACATAGCTATAAAGAAGTTAAAAAGAGAGAAATATGATGTTTGTTTGGGATGAAAATAGGGTCAAAGAGAATTGATAAAGATAGATAAATGAAGAGAGAATTGAAAGAGATTGGGGAATGAAAGAGAAAAATTGAAAAATGATTGTTGATGACATAAATTAAATAGAATTGAAAACCCAATCCAACAACAGCTGTGAATACATTGATATGAGGTTCCTCCTCTTCCTCATCTTCCTCCTCAGCATCTAAACCAAAAAAACAAAATACACATAAGATTATTAATCAAGAAGTTTGAAGCATAACCTCTTTCTTTCATCATATCTTTCTTTCTCTCTTTCCTTTTCTCAACCACAATCTCATCAAAATCTCAAAAAAATCTCATTAAAATCAAAACACAAACCAAGGACAGAAGAGTGAGTATGCAAGGTAAAAACAAGAAGTTGAAGGTACATGAGAAGCATGAAGATTGCAGAGACTCGTGAGATGGAAAGATCCTCTCCCAATTCATCATAATTTGAACATAACATAATACCAAGGGTTCCCAATAAAAGCAAGGTGATGTTAGCAATAGCTGAGGTTTGATTAAATGTTTGAAATAACCTCCCTACAACAATAAATAAATAAATAATATTGACTGATTATTGGTTGATTGATTATTGGGTTGATTGAGATTGACAAAAATGAGAAATGATCAAGAGATCAAAGACCTTTTTGAATCCCTCCAAAGAAGAAGCAACAACCCAACACAAGCAATAAATTTGATAACACAGATCCTATTATTAACAAAAATGAATTATGAAATAATTGTTCTAGAAGAATCAGAGAAAAAGGAGAGAGAGATGGGGTTTTTTTATTTAAAATTTTCATCATTTCAATTTTCATCAACCCAGCATGGAAGATTGAACGACTCTATACTGATATTGATTCAAAGCTTGAACAGCTACCACCACCTCTAAACAATATAACAAAATAAGATTAAAATAAATTATGGATGAATCAGGATTCGAATCCAGGGCGATTCAACTATTATCATATCTTACCAACAGCATTGCCAAAAGTAGCATTGATCAACCCTCCAACTATCTGCCCAGTATGAATAGCAATCTCTTCTGTGAAGTCTCCCAACAAAGAATCTAGTTAAAGAGATAGGAAGATGATTAAGGGTTATTATAAATGTGAATATCTTATATTGTAGAGTTAATCAGATCTCATTTCATCAATCTTATCTCTTTTTCAATTTTCTTCAATTGAACCTAGAGGGATCATGCCAATAAAATTGATAAAAAAGGTGTACACTGGATCCCAATTCTGGTGATAACTACATTTATTAACAAAATCAATCATGTATAAAAGTGAGGCTTTGCTCCCCCCCACCTTGTGTATCCAATGGGGAGGAAAATGAGAAAGACATTCAACCACCATTTCTCCTTCATGATCGTCCAAACCATCTTCAAGTTCAAGTGGTACCCCACCATCTCCTCCCCAAGATCATTTGTCAACTTACGCTCCTCCACAACTGTCTTCCTCCTCATTTTCCTGTTGTCATCATGAAATCAATCAAAATGAATTGTAAAGACCCAATATCGTTCGGTTCTTGAGATGATTAAAAAGACAACAAAAATCTTCACCTCATCTTCCTCCCAGCCTGCCATGCAAAGACAACTGAAGCTATAGAAGGTTTGGAATCTTCACTATCTTCATCATATTCCACATCTGATATGGAATTATAGTTCTGATTGTTCTAATCAACAAGATGTGAGTAAAACAAGCAAAATCTCAAAATAACACAAAAAAGTTTGAATAGTTAACAGCGGTTGTAGAGTGTATACTTTTCTTCAATTTATTATATATGCTTTCAATATTAAAATAAAGCATGAAAAAATAAATATAACCAGCGAAGTCATCTTTAAAAATCGAATTTTCAAAATGAAGTGGTTGATACAAGATATTCTAGCTTTTTAATTAAAATATTCTTAGTGTTTCCTAATAACCAAACGTAGATTTAACCAAGAATCGACATCTAGAGCCATGGACGATATGCTCTACCCTCTTTTTAAAGCCATCCAATGTTGCTGCTGCCTTGAGTTTTTTAAAACTTGATTTTATGACCTTTAATTTCACCATTCATTTTATTTTATCATCTTCCCATAATATAGTCCGATGGTGAATCCTTATTCCTATCCTTGTAATCATTATATCTGTGAGAATTGTTTGTCAAGAGCATCTCAAAGTTCTGGGTCAGAAAAATTGAAAACTCAATGTCCAATTTGTAATTCAGAGTGCGCTAGAAGGTCTATAAAAGAAGATCCAGTTATGGGGGAGATCATTTCCAAGGCTAGGAATGTCATTCAAACCTTGGACCCATCATATGAGGATCTTGATTTGGTTTTGGATGAAGAGGAGGAAGAAGAAGAGACTTGGAGAGAAGAAGAATTGAAATCAAATCTAGATAAAGAAGAAAAAGATGAAGAAGAAAAGGAGGAGGAGAAGGGATTAGAGGTGGGGGATATGGTGGAGGTGCTACCTAGATCTTGGCCTGGGATGAACAAGCAGGGAGGGGTTGGTAGAGTTACTTTTCTCCATTACTCCTCCTCTCCAATCAAACCTCTTCCTTCCTCATCTTCATCCTCTTCTCATAATCAACCAAAAAGCATTTTAAAGGTGGTGAGAGGGGTGGATGTGAAGTATGTGGTGAGCTCAGGGCAGGATATGGATATTCCCATCGAGTTTGTGAGGAGGTGGGGGGAAGAAGGAGTAGAGAGAGGAGAGGAAGAGGAGAGTAAAGAATTGAATGAAAAAGAAGAGATCAGCAATGATGGTGATGGTCATATCAAGAAAGTGAGGAAATCAAGGAGGATCTTAAGTCAAAAAGTGGCGTTTTTGGAAGATGGTGGAGATGAAGAAGGAGGAGAGGAAGAGAGTGGATCTAATTCTTCTTCCTCATCAAAGAATGGAGGAGTGTTGTTGTCACCATCCACTTCTATCAAACTCTCTTCTCCTTCCACTCTCATTCACAATCAGTTTAAAAGAGATAAAATGACAATTTTAACCTCAAGTTTACCCCCCACTTCCCTAAGCTTGGTTCATAAATTCAAAGATGAATTTGATACAAGTGAGAATATGAAAGAAGAAGAAGAAGAAGATGAATCTCAATCGATCATCAATTATCAAGTTGAGGTTGTGGATTATTTTGAACCTACCATCTCCCATCTGATCATTAACACATCCTCCTCTTCATCTTCCTCCTCCTCTTCAAGAATTGCTAAAACTCGTACTTTGAAATATCTGAAGAGCTTGTTGTGTGGGAAATGGATATTGGATGTTCGATGGGTCAAAGACTCGATTAAAAGTGGAGTTATTTTACGAGAGGAGGAGTATGAGATTTTTAAGGATGCAAAATCGACCATGGGGGATGGACCCAAAAGAGCTAGATTACACATGTTGAGCCACAGACTCTCCTCCTCTTCTTCTTCTTCTAGAGATGATTGTGATGGTGAGGAGGAGGATGGAGGTGGTGGTGGTATTTTGTTTGATGGGATTGAGTTTTCTTTGACTGGAATTGAATATTGGCAAGAGGACACTCAACCTTCCTCAACTGATATCTCTCAACTCATACTACTTGGAGGGGGGACCATTGTTCCCTATTCCTCCTCCAACACCAATAACAAGAAGAGAAAAAGGTCAGAATCATCATCAAAAAAGAGGATAAGGAGGAATGTGGTTGTTAGAGGAGGAGGGGAAGGAGAGGGTGTCTCCACTCAATGGGTTCTGGATTCAATCTCCAACTACAAGATTCAAAATGAAGACAGCTACCTTCTAAACCCTAAACCACCTTAATTCATCCACCTTCTATTTTGAGGATATTGATGTGTTTGTTTGTTAATATTGTTCTATTGTTTCTGGATTGTATGTATGTATGTATGATTGGGTTGTCAGACTGGTGGAAGTGATTGTGTTCCTTTTATCAGTTGTTTGAAACATTTGTTGTAAAAACCTTGGAGAGAGAGATCTGTCTATTCCTCCTTCTTCTCCTCCTCTGTAATGATCTTCTTCTTCTTCTTTGTATTCTTCTTCTCGAAGTAATCAAGAGATTTCTCCACATCTGGCTTCATGGTATCGTCCCCTGGCCTCCAACCAGCTGGACACACCTCACCATGCTCATCTGTGAACTGGAAAGCCTATCAATAAAAGTCAACTTGATTCTAAAAGAGAGAAAAGAAGAAGAAGGTGTGTCTTAACTGTAACAAGCCTCTTCACTTCCTGTACGTCTCTCCCCACTGGAAGGTCGTTGATGGTGGACTGCCTCATAATCCCATTTCGATCAATGATGAAGAGACCTCTGAGAGCCACACCATCATCCTCCAATAGCACACCATACTCCCTAGCCGTCTAACACACACACACAATCAACAATCCAATAAACGATAGAAATCATGATGAAATTGTTGTTACAGTTGTCAAGAAAAAGAAGAAGAATCAACACCTTTTTTGTGATGTCGGAGAGCATTGGGATGTTGAGGGAGCCCAATCCACCCTTCTTTCTTGGCACAGACCTCCAGGCGAAGTGGGTGAACACTGAATCCACTGAGCAAGCTAAGATGTCGCACTCAATCTCAGTAAATTCCTTCTGAGCATCAGAGAAGGCGATGATCTCAGTTGGGCATACAAAAGTGAAATCTATTTAGAATCGAAACACAAAAAAAAAGTTCAATTTGGATACACACATAAATCCTTCAAAACAAACCCAAAGGATAGAAGAAAAGAACCTATACACGTAATAAAAATCATATATTATATGTCTAGTTAGTGAAAATCAGAAACTTACCACATATCGTCCTTGGTAATCGTTCAAATCGATGTGTTGGAAGTTAGACATTGGCATAACGGACTATCAGATGTCAAAAAGTCATGTAAAGAGGATACTTACAAAAATAAAGTTTACCTCAAGATTAAAGTGTGGGGCAGGCTTTCCCACTTTTGCTAATATTGAACCATCAGCTATAGGGGGTTGATTCCCATT
>Ga0114932_10005395_pt1 | contig 11369 bp, 8 predicted proteins | sample 2SBtaG_2_FD_87286 | JGI IMG/M metagenome (GOLD analysis project Ga0114932, IMG submission 87286) | Deep subsurface microbial communities from Kolumbo volcano to uncover new lineages of life (NeLLi) - 2SBTROV12_ACTIVE470 metaG | ecosystem: Environmental > Aquatic > Marine > Volcanic ... | reverse complement strand
TTTCACTTCTGGCCTTGCATCTGGCTTAACCTCCGGCTTTGGTGGCTCTGGTAATTTCACTTCTGGCCTTGCATCTGGCTTAACATCCAGCTTTGGTAGCTCTGGCAATTTCACTTCTGGCTTAGCATCTGGCTTAACCTCCAGCTTTGGTGGCTCTGGTAATTTCACTTCTGGCCTTGCATCTGGCTTAACATCCAGCTTTGGTGGCTCTGGTAATTTCACTGTTGGCTTTGCATCCGGCTTAACCTCCGGCTTTGGTGGCTCTGGTAATTTCACTTCTGGCTTTGCATCTGGCTTAACATCCAGCTTTGGTGGCTCTGGTAATTTCACTGCTGGCTTTGCATCCGACTTTGGCAGCTCTGGTAATTTCACTGCTGGTTTCTCTGAACCTTGACCAATATTTATACCCAAGTCTTTTGCTTGTTCAATAAAATCGTTTGAAAAACCTGAATCTGCAAAAACCTCATTCCATAAAAAATTTTGCAATACTAAAAAATAAACAATAGTAAAAAATATTCTAGTCATTTTTGGGAATAATTTTCTTAATCTCTTTATCAACTAATTGCTTAACAATGGCAGGTAAATTATCATTAAGCCATCTTTTTAATTCCGGTCTCAAAATTTCCTTTACCAACTCTTCTATCGACTTATCTTCATCAGAACATCTTACTTCTTCTTTATAATCACTATTTTCTTCGTTAATAATATCCGTTAAATCTAAAGTATCGAAATTGACATTTTTCAGTTTATTATTAACTAACTCATCTTTCAGATCATATAATTCTTGTGAAATCTTCTTATTCACTGGCAAAATAAACCTTATTATACATTTTTGCTATAATAATTATTATCAGTATTGTTAATTTTAGTCTACTTTATTATCATCGGATTTTAAATTTGAGGCAATTGTACCTAAATCAATTTGGCTAAATGGAACAAAAGGTGTAGTTATTTCTTCTATTGGCATCTGTTTTTCATTCTTACTTTTATTAAAGCAAATAAATGTAAATAGTGCTAAAAATATGGCTAAAATTGAATATGACATCGGATAACCATAGAATCCAAAAACTTTAATAGCAAGTGATACATAGATTGGTCCGACAATTGAGCCAACTCCAAATGCAATAGTTAAACCCTCAGTACCACGAATTATCTCAGACCTTTTTAAATTATCACAAACTAAATTCATACTGATTGGATAAATTGTAAATGAAAACATCCCAATAACAGTGACAACTAAAAGTAAAACATTATAATTCATAAATTTATAATATTCTAGTACTGTAAATATCAGCAATAATATACCATATACCACATTAAGCATAATTTGTAGCTTTTGCCTATCCATTTTATCTGAAAGGCTGCCCAATGGATACTGAACTGATACGCCAGCCAAAAAGGTTAAAGCCATAGCTGTTGCTATATGATTCGTATTATCTGCAATTTCTTCTATATACAACGGAAGCATTGAAAAAATTGCAGATATAAATATACCTGAAATAAAACACCCTATAAATCCGGATTTAGATGCGTTGTATATTTTTTTTAAGGAAATACTACTATGTTCCTCTAACAAAGGTGGTGTGACAGGAAAACTGGAAAGGGGAATGATAGAAGCTACTACCAATATAGTAGAAATGCAAAAAGGTAAAATTGTTAGAATTGTATCACCTGATAAGAAAAACTGACCCATTGAATAAGATCCATAAAGCACAATCATGTACATTGCTAAGGTTTTTCCTCTATTATTTTCAGATGAAGAACATATAATCCAACTTTCAATAATAACATATAGCCCTGCGATACATATTCCTTGGACAAATCTACAAGTAAAAAATATAAAAATGTTATCATTCATTCCTGGTAATATTAATGCTATCGCCATAATTGATGCAAGCGTAGTAAATGATTTAACATACCCAACAACTTTTATTAATACTGATATCTTTAAAGAACCAAATAATAGTCCTGAAAAATACATGGCTGAAATGCCACCAATAAGTAATGAAGAATGACCAGTCATTTTAAACTTTAATGAAACCAGCGTATTCATCAAACCTGAACCTGCTATTAAAAATGATGTACTTAAAAGCAACAACCCTATCGAAAGAAAAATCTCTCTAAATTTCTCATAATTTAACATATCTCACCGTACTTTTAAAACTTTCTACATTTCTAAATATATCAGTAAATTAACTCAAATAGCTAATGAATTCTTTATAATTTCAAGATCATTCTTTAAGCTTGGGTTTTTACTGTTTTGGTCATTATACTTTTTTAAATAATATAATATGGTTGAGTGGTCTCTATCACCTAATTTTTTTCCAATGGTTTTAAGGCTAAGCGAAGTTAATTCTTTAGATATACATGCTATTACTTGTCTTGCCAAAACTAATTTTTGTGTTCTTTTTTTTGATAAGATCTCAGCTTTTGATAATCTATAAAATTTTGATACTCCATTGATAATAGCTTCAATTGTAATATCCTTATTAGAGCTTTTCATATAATTCTTGATGTAAAGAATTATATTATCTAAAGAAGGCTCTTGTTCAGAAATAGTAAGATATGTTGCAAGATTATTCAAAGAGGCTTCTAACTCTCTGACATTGGTAGTTATTTTTTCAGCAATAAGTGCTAAAATTTTCATATCAAATTTAATCTCATTTTTATTATTATAAAATTCCAAAATTTTAACTCTTAAAGTATAATCAAAATTGTTAATATGCACTGTGTTGCTTGATATCATGAGGGATTTTGTTCTCATATCAGATAACTCTAAAGAGTGTGGTGGTATACTAGATGCTATAACAACTATTTTACCCAACTCAATTAATGAATTTAGAGTAAGAGAAAATTCTCTTTGAGTGCTTTCTTTACCACAAATAAATTGTATATCGTCAATTAAAAAAATATCAATTTCATTCACCAAATTTCTTAATTCGAATAAATTGTTGCTTTTTACTGCATTAACAAAATTATGCATAAATTTTTCTGCACTTAAATATCCTACTTTATCATGTTTGCTATTACTTTTTATTTGGTTTGCAATTGATTGAAGTAAATGTGTTTTCCCCATCCCAACATGAGAATGAAGATAATATATATTATTATGGTTATAAACCACTTTTTTTGACGAAATATCCAAGCATATTTTATATGCCAAAAAGTTACCCTCTCCCACAATATAATTTTCAAAAACAAACTTAGGGTTCAATTTAGAAAAAACATCCTTATTACTTAAATGAGTTGGCTTTGTAGATGACAATTCAGGACTTATGTTTTCCTTATTAAGAACTACAATTGAAATCTTCTTAATTTTCTTATCAATTTTTGACAATTCTTTTTTAATGGTTAAAAAATAATTATTAATAATCCACTCTCTAATAAAATTGCTTTTAACAGCTATTATAATAGTGTTACTTTCTAGTTTATGAAATTCTACTTTCTTAAACCAGGTATTGAATTGCTCCGCTTTTATAATATTTTTTAAATTGGATAAAACCATCCCCCATAAATATTCTCCGTATTCATCACTATTATTTAATAATGAGGCAGATGTGTTAATATATTCCATAATAAAAATTAAAAATTAAAGCCCAAAATATCTTCTCCACAAAAAAAGATTTAAAAAATATTTTAGAGATGTTTCATACATGTATATTTGTACTATTTTTATCATTTCGTAAAGAAAATTAATTGCATTTTTAGTAAAAAATTTTATTGACTTACGCTATAACAGATATTAAGGAGAGTACAGCAATACGCTGCTTTATGACTAAAGTTTTTGTCAAAAAGTTAATTATATACTTTTATCATACGTATCTCCACCGACTTAATATTTGCAATAATTTATTATGCAAAAAATACTTTTTTTCTAATTGAGTAAATGAGGGAATTTTAAAGTAAAAACAGTATACCCATTCATTTTTGCTGAGGAATAACAATTGATGGAACCATTTAAATCTTCCATTATTAATTTGCAAAATTCTAAACCAATTCCTGTACCATTTGCACTATCACTATAAAATTTTTCAAATAGTGCCTTAATATTATCTTCGGACATTTTTTTACCATAATCTATATAGTAAATTATACTTGGTTTATCTGGCTCTGTTCTAATTTCAATAAGTGTATTTTCACCATTATGATTATATGTATTTTTTATTAAATTAATAATAATATATTTCAAGCAATTATACGCACACCTCACTTTGAAATTTTCACTAATTTTGACCTTAATATTCCTTGCATATGGCATGAATAATTCACAATCTTCAACTGCTTCATATATACATTGCTTAATACTAAAAACAGATTTGTCCTCTTTTTTTACAGATTGGCTAAGAACTGTCAATAAATTTTCTATCGTATTTAATCCATGTAGATTTATTTTCTCTAAATCTCTTCCTATTCCTACTACGGAAGAAACCTTTTTTTTAGAAAATGTATAATTTTTATCATCCTCTATAGACTCTGTCTTTGCCTCCTTCAATTCATCATTAAGTAATTGACTATAACCGTATGATGCAGTAATAGGTGTTTGAATTTCATGTACTATTAAGTTGGCAAGCATTCCAGTAATTTCAAGTTTCTTTTCTTGCTCTTCATCTTTAGTATTAACTTTTTGCTCTTTATTCTTTATAAGAAACAACGTAACAAATATCGCTGAAACATATACATAAGCCAAGATTATCAGACTTTTCAAATTAAATACTAAATTATCAATATTTATAAAAATATTGGTTAGATATCCTAAACTAAAGCCAGCTGTTAAACTAAATAAAAATCCAGTAACATTTAAAAATTGATACAACAACAAAATAGAAAGCACGGCATTTACAGCCCAAAAACTATTATTATCAGTATTAAATAACATAAAACTTGCTAAAAAGGGTAAGCAAAAAGTCATTATAAAAAAGTAATAATATGGCATCACTTTTTCTTGAAATCTACGTGCAATTAAAATATCTCTAAATATCATTAAAAATACCAACACATACCCCATAATAGTAAATATAAGTAAAGACACAGAACTCTTATCTAGATAAAAACTGTAAACAAAGAAATAGCAAAGAACAAATATACTGAAACGTGTGTATAAAGGCTCTTGTTGAATAAAGGTTTCTTCAAACTTTCTTAATATTGAGATCTTTTTAAATTTTATATGCTTTATTTCCCAACTCCTTGTTTGTAATGTAAGAAAAATTTCAATTTCTCTTAGGAACTCTTTGACTGTAAATTCTCTTAGCTTTTGAAAATAATGACAACCAAAGAAACCAGTAGCCACACCAACCTGTGAAGTAAGTACATATAATAGTGGGTATTCTGAAAAATAGCAAAGTGTAACTGTCGTAAATAAGACCCCACCTAACATCCCAAAGCCAAAGGAATTTTTTCTAGATTGAAAATCATACAATCCTGCAAAAAATGGAATAATAATCATTTGAATTCCAAAAGCCCTAAATAGCCTAGTTGTTTCGAATAAATCATAGGAGACTAAAAGCAATGGGATCAGTGATATCACAATAATAAATAGTCTCAACATTCTCAATTCCTGCTTGTCTGTTAAATCAGGAAATAACACTTTTATAAAATCTTTTGTGATAATAACACTTGTTGAGTTTAAATATGAATCACTAGTAGACATAATAACTGCAAACAATCCAACAATCATAATGCCTTTAATGCCAATTGGTACATAATGGCTAATGAATCTAAATATTACATTTTCAGCTAATCCAACGTCATTAACTTTCATTATGTAGGCAATGACACAAAGCGAAAGCATAAAAGGGATTGATATAAAAAACAAATTATAAAAAACTGTTTTCAACTTTTTTGGAGTAGCAGACAGCATCAAATACCTCTGCATAAATGGCGGTGAAATTTCAGGCAAAAGTGATGCTGTTAAAAAGCTCAGCAATATCACAATATTTTTAAAGCTAAAATCAAATTCAAAAGTGGATTCAGGAATGCTTAAAATAATTTGTTCAACCCCATTAAATTGACTACTAACTACAGCATAAGCAATTGGCATGATAAGAAAAAATATCATAAACTGATAAATATCAATTGCCATAATACCCCTTATACCACCCACCATACCATATGTTGCAATAATTACATATCCTATAAACACCCCCAGTGAAAAATTCATTCCAAAAAAATATGCACATATTGCACCAATGGCAATCGCTTGCAAGCAAATAAAACCTATTGCTTCTATAACTGCGACTAAAACTGTTATAAAACCAGCAGATTTCCCATATAACCTTTCCATCACCTGGCTTATTGTTGAGCAGAATTGTAAATTGTAAATTTTTGGAACAATCAATTTTGCAGTAATAAGCCAAAAAACCGGTTGTAATAAAACATAGATTAGAAAAATTATTCCACCATTATACAAATGATCAACATAACCAATTGTTGTACCAGAACCTACCACTGTTGCAAAAATTGTGCAAACAAACATAGTTGTGGAATAATTTTTCAAACCAAACGAGAAATCATCTGCTTTTTTTATTTTTCTAAAATAGTAAAAAGCAATTCCAAAACATATAAAAATGTGAATTATAACCAGTGAAATATCAAAAATTGATAAGCCTTGTGGATTTAGCATGAAGTAACCTAATAAATTTCATCTAATCATTTATACTACTTAAAAATATCTTTTCAATAAAAATTTTTGAATTTTTATTTTGTCATTAATATCATTATGCAAAGAGTATTAAACAAAAATAACAATTTGCATCACCCATTCTTTAAATGAGACAGGGTATTACCTGTGATTCATCCATATGAAGCTATTAATATAATTTTGATAAATTACATTATTTCTATTTAAAGCTTTTCATAGATTTCACAACAATCAATACAAAATTTGGTTAAAAAAGCATTTAAAGTAATGTGTAATTATAAAATTATACTAACGATCTATCAAAAAATTTGCTTTAAAAGTATAAAATAACTGTATTTTATAGATATCTATATAAGAAATAAGAAATTTTAGTTGACAAATCACATTTTTTTTGCAAGCGTTAGTGTACGGGAAACCGTAATTAAATAATTTTAAGGAGACAGTCATGAATAAATTATTCACATTGGCATTAACATTAAGTGTTGTATTATCAAGCTTTGCCGCATTTGCAGACGGAGGAATCTAAAGTTTGCAAAAACTTTGTTTTCTGATGACTATTCATCAGAATTTGATAGGTATGTGTGTTTTGCCAAGTCTCAACAGAGGTAAGGCTAAATGTGCTAGAGAGATTGTAAGTGAGGTGATCTTGGTGTTGATTTGATGGGGGGGTGGTTTTAGAATCATTTAAGGCTATTGAGTTAAGGCTTTAATTTTAGTTGCAAATATATGTTAACTTTCTCCCCTTTGGTTTCAAGTGTACTAAAAACAGTACTTGAGCAGCTCTTGTTTTGATGTTTCGTTGTTTTTATCTGAGTAATAGCAAATTTTCCCATCCTGAAGGGCATAAATTTTGTTCCCATATTTTACAGCGTACTCCAAATTATGCGTGACCATGACGCATGTAATATTCCGTTCTTTCATTACTGAAATTGTCATATCCATGATCTTATCTGAAATCTTCGGATCTAGAGCAGATGTATGCTCGTCTAATAACAATAATTCTGGGGGATTTATTAATGCAAGTGCAAGTGCCAGAGTTTGCTTCTCTCCTCCTGATAACTTACTTACCATTACATTTTTTTTATAAAAAATGCTTTCATTATAAGGCATTATGAAATCATAAAATAGATCATTATCCGCTTTTCGAGTTATTTTTTCTAGTCGCATTAAAAAATTTTCAAACACTGAAAAACTTTCAAATAAACTTTCTTTTAAATTTTGCGTAATTGTGGCAACTTTTTTAAAATACTCTTTATTAGCAAATGATTTAATTGGTTTCGAATCAAATAAAATATCACCCTTAGAGAAAGAAATATTTTTATTAATTGCATTTAATAAAGAACTTTTTCCAGAACCGTTATGCCCGACAACAACGATAAAATCGCCACGATCAACATCTAGTGAAATATTATCAAGCACTTTCTGATTATTGTGTGGCAAGATATATTCTAAGTTTTTAATTTTTAACAGTTGTTTTCCCATGGCTTTCTATTTTTGTTTGACATAACTTTTAATAAAATTACAAGAATCAGTCCAACCAATAATTTCAAATATATTGGGTTAACTCCTATTCTCAAAAAAAGTGTAACAATTAAATAATATAACAATGCTCCCATTAGGCATGCTACACAATCAATTCTAACTGAAAAGTTCTTATATCTAAATACTTTTTTCATTGTTTGAATCCCTATAAGCCATGCTGCAATAGCTGTAAGGGCTATACCAAACCCCATATTTATATCTGTAAATCCGTAAATTTGACAAGTAAGCGCTCCACTTCCTGCAGCAAGCGCATTACTAAAAGCTAAACCAATCAATCGATATTTCTCTGGATTATGCCCCAATCTATATAATAAATTTTTATTATCACCATATGCCCTTATTCTTAATCCTAATTGAACATTCAATAAAAGATAAACTGCTGCTATACATAAAAAAGCGTATAGTGCAGAAAATACAAAACCTGCATTATCAAGAAACACGTAACTAAGATAAGTAAGCACAGTTGTGTGATTATATGTTGTTAAATTTGGAGAACCCATAATTTGCAAATTTATGCTATATAACATGAAAATCATTAATATTCCTGCAATTAAACTATCAATTTTATCATGCCTTTGTATAAATCCCACAGCAATTCCTGCTAGTGACCCAGATGATATAGCAATAAATAACGCTAAAACTGGGTTAACTGACTCAATTATCAATCTTGCATAAACAGCAGCTCCCAAAACAAAACTACCCTCCACTGTTAAATCTGTAACTTTCATTACTTCATATGAAAGGTATATCCCTAAAACCAATGGCACAAGTATAAAACCTTGTAAAAAAACATCTATCACAGATTGCATATCTAGCCTTTGACAATTAATTCTTGATCATATAAAGCATTTTTTAGCGGCTTTAACAATGAAATTTTATTTTTAAAAATAATTAAATTAGACTTACTGGCAAATTTATAATTTATTTTGTCACCCTTAACAATTAGTGATACCATTATTTTTGCCCCAATTATCCCTAACTCTTTCTCTTTTACACCAAGCGCTACATCTGCACCATTCTTAACACTTCCCTCATCGGAGGCAATTATAGGAATATTATTTTTCCTCGCTGCGTTAACTATTGAGGAAATAGCACTCACTACTAGATGATCTTTCAAAACTAATATAGCTTGTGATTTTTCACTTATACTATGCAATGCAGAATAAATTTCAGGTATATTTTGTATTGAGATAACTTGTAAATTACACCCTATATCTTTTAAAAGCTTACTTAGTGATTTTGATTGATTGAAAATTCTAGTATCATTACTGTGAATCAAAGTTAAATACTTAGGTTTAGAAATAAAGGTTTGTATAAATTCTACAAATTTATCCATTGGTACTACATCTTCAACATTTATCAAATTATCCTCTTTTGCTTCATCTTCTTTAGAAAGCTCTGCTGCAATACTTATAATTTTTTTATCTTTTTTTAACATTTTGATAGCTAATTGCGTTGCATTTGTTCCTATAGGCACAACAGCATTATAATTATTACTTGATACTTGTTGAATAATAGTTTTCATTAAATTTGGATCACCTTGAGCATTATAAATTGTTAGTTTATATTCTCCTTTTATCTCACTTTCCAAGTGCTCTTTAAACCCATCAACTATATCATTCATAGCCTGATGATTTATTGGCATTATAACAGCAATTTTATAATATTTTTCCTTAGCATGAGTTTCCTTTGAAGAAATAAATAAAGCAAACGCAAATAAGATATACGTGATAAATTTTGACATAACAGTTTACATAAATAGTTAAAATAATAAATTTTCGATAATACAGCGTCAACACTACAGGAAGACGTTTAACAACAGCTAAAACGCCACCATCGAAAAAATGCGATCTGAAATTTATATAAACAAGTCATGCCACCATGGTATATTACTAATTAACATTAATCAATAAGAAATCCATACTGCACTTTTCATAAGATTGCTTGGCTTATATTATATGTTCAAAACAGATGTGATTATAAATAATTTAAGAATAAATATTTAGAAATATTAATCAGCTAAAAACAATAAAAAAAACTTACGTTTAAATTATTAGTTAAAAAATTAATCAATTGCAAAACGTGATGATAAGCTACTTTAAAAATAAAAGCAAAAGATTTTCCCTTTTTATCCCAAAATATCCCAAAATAATACTATTATATCCCACATAATTATGTTATATATAAAAACATAAGGTGGTTCCTAAAATTTTTACTTATGTAGTTAGATAAATGAGCAATGGTAATACCATTTTTCTCTCAACTTATGAGGGGAAAATAGATGATAAAAACAGAATTTCTATACCTGCAAGCTTTAGAAACATTTTGGAATGTAAAGCTAGTAGGGAGATATACGCATATAGCTCTTTTATCAATGAATGCATTGAAGTATGCACTTTTGAAAGAATTGATAAGCTACAAAATTTTTTGGAAAACATGGAATTGTTTTCAGATAAAAGAGATGCTATAGCAACGGCAGTTCTTGCGGATTGCGTTCCTATGCAATTAGATTCAAAAGGCAGGGTCTCCTTACCAGAAAGGTTGGTTAATTTTGCAAAATTTAGTAAAAAGGTATTTTTTGTAGGCAAAGGTTTAACATTTGAAATTTGGGATAAGGACAAATTTAACACCTATTACAAAAAAGCTAGACAAATTGCCAAGGAAACCTCGTTTTCATCACAAAAAATAAAAGAAATAGAATAAAATGGAAAAGCCTGATCACATACCAGTATTATTAAACGAAGTGATTGATATTTTAAATCCAACAAGTAACAAAATTTATATTGATGCAACCTTTGGGGCTGGCGGTTATACAAAGGCAATATTAGAAAAAGCTTCTTGTAAAGTCATAGGTATTGATTGCGATCAAAACACAAAACCATACGCTGAAAATTTGAAAAATGATTTTCCTGACAGATTTACTTATATTAATGCTAACTTCACAGAAATAGATAACATCCTAAAAAAATTGAATGTTCCAAAAATAGATGGAGTTGTTTTTGATTTAGGAGTTTCATCTATGCAATTAGATAATAGAGATAGAGGCTTTTCTTTTAGTGGAGATGGACCTTTGGACATGAGAATGGATAATTCATTATCAACCACCGCAACAAATTTAATAAATACATTATATGAAGAAGAGTTAGCCAATTTAATATACGAACTTGGAGGAGAAAGAAAATCACGCATA
>Ga0114932_10005394_pt1 | contig 11370 bp, 9 predicted proteins | sample 2SBtaG_2_FD_87286 | JGI IMG/M metagenome (GOLD analysis project Ga0114932, IMG submission 87286) | Deep subsurface microbial communities from Kolumbo volcano to uncover new lineages of life (NeLLi) - 2SBTROV12_ACTIVE470 metaG | ecosystem: Environmental > Aquatic > Marine > Volcanic ... | reverse complement strand
CACATACATATCACCCTCATTCAATTCTACTGTTTCGTTCTCAAATTCAATCTTCATCTTTCCTTCAATGACAATGAATACTTCATCGGTATCTTCGTGATTATGCCAAACAAAATCGCCCTTTATTTTGACCAATTTGAACTGGTAGTCGTTCATCTCAGCAATTACTTTTGGAGACCAGTGGTCTGAAAATTTGGAGAGTTTCTCCTTCAAATTGATTTTCTCCATCCTTTCTATCTCCTTTGTATACGGATAGAGGGGGTCTCCCTTTATAACCGGCTCACTGAAACCATGAGCACCACGTAGTCCGTGATCGGACCCCCTGCGCAACCCTCTGAGTCATCAATCACCAACCCATCTGAGAAGTTAAACAGCAGCGTAGTGCATCGTTTAGATAGAACCATTGAACAACAAAGGAAGGGAAATTTTGGTATAGACCATAGATGTCTGAAATGTGAGTCTTTAACTAATCGAAAAGTTCAATTTGGAATAAAATCACTAGAGAAAAAGTTAGACGCTATTATAGTTTGGACACCAGTGGTAGCATGCGTAAAGCATTGAGAATTTCCTTGTTCTCAGAAAAATGGAGCCCCAAGGATGTTGATCCTTACATCACACAATGGGGTGGTAAATTCACTAAATTTGAATGTGAATCAAATTTAAATAAATACAATTTAAATTGTAAAATAAAGGATAATGTGCGCCAAAAAACAGAAATTTTTGTACATGAAAATAAAAAAGGAGTTGATGTTCTTTTTGAAATTTCATTAATATTTGAAGATGAAGATGAACTTGCCATTAATACTAGTTCGCCATCTAATGATTATTTGTTGCCACAATCTTTGATTTCTGATATTATTGGAATGGGTGGGTGGTATTCTAATGGTGTCCCACTTTCTTTAAAATCAAATGAAGTTTTGTTCGATGAAGTTGAATCATGGTGGGAGGATTTACAACGGTTTTCTTTTCACTTACCTATCATAGTCATTGGAATGCCAGCGGGAGGAGATATTCCTCCCTGTAATCATAATCAACTTGCAATATGTCTGGCAGGTTTAGCCAATGTTTTTCATGCCAACTCACGAGCTACAATGAAAAAAATAAATGATATAATAGGAAGAAGCGGGGCACCAGAGGGAGGGATTAGACTCCTACTTTCTGATCCCATCATTAACCCACAACAACCATTGTATACTGCAAACAGGATATTAGAATTAGAAGAACAAGCGATGGAACGCAATCTACCCCGAACTGTTGCCCCAATTTTCGATATTTTTCACCGCTTATCTTTTAGAAGCGTGATTTCTGATGAGAAAAATATTATTGATCAATTATTAGAAAAAAGTGAAAAGGAAGAGGAAATTGAACAACTGATACAAACCACTCAAAAAGAATTGAAACAGATGTTCTCAGAAATTGAAATCCTAAAAAAGCAAAATCAATTACTTGAAACAGAAATTGATGATATCACTAGTGAGAATAAATCATATCAAGAAGATATTAAAGAGGAGAGAACTCAGAATAAATCATTAATTGAAAGTCAAAATGAATCGAAAAAAATATGGCCGATATTAAGTAAATTAATTCAAGAATATGAACTCAATAATGTAGATGATCTTACTAATTTCCTTGCGGATAAATTTTGGCCAAATGGAGACTATGATGCCCTTGAAGAGGATTTGTTATTTGATACTGAACCTGATAGTGTTATTGATGTATTAAAGCAAATAGAAATGAAAAAAGAAGACGATTGTTTTGTAATACTAAAATCGGCATTCAAAAGCGCTAAAGAAAATAAATTTACTGAACCCCTTAGGTTAATAGAAGCATTTGATATGTTGAGATCTATTCATCCCGATGTCAGAAAGAGAGCGATTGAAGGGAAATCATTAGATTTTGAAAGATTTGGAAGAAGTCATGGATTCAGTATAGCAAATCGAGAAAATCGGAGCACCATGAATCGACACGGGAATTTGAGAAGATTTGAGCATAATGGGAAAACTTACGAAATGCAAGCACATGTAAAAATAGGGGTTGGCTCAGAAGATTCATGCTTGAGAATTCACTTTTATTATGAAAAATCGGATGATAAATTTATCATTGGCCATTGTGGAAAACATCTACCAACTTGAGTTAGATTATTTTTTCCGGAAGCCCGCCAAAAATGATTCGTAGCTTTCTCCCTTTTCGATTGAAGAATTGACAGCACTTTCAACATCCTCTGGATTGGTACTCGTGAGATAGACTACGCGGCCTGTTAGCGTCCTACCAACCACATGTCCATTGGGAATAACGTGGATACGCCCTCGCCCATTTCGATTCTCATGCAACCATTTTGCAGAATCATTAAGTGGTTCAAATTCCAAATCAAAGGGGGCTCCACCGTCCATGATTTGCATAACACCTTCATTATTTACTATAATTGTATAAGTTGTAGAGTGGAGAGCACGCTTGTCATAATCATCACCGATTTCATATTCTTTCAGTGTCATATTATTCAATTCCTCTTCAGTGAGCTCGCGATTGGGTTGTGGAAGGGCCTCTACTCCACCCACAAATTCAGGTCTCGCCATGGTTACATCTGAACCAAAATCATTCAATTTCCAAGCCGTTTGCACATCTTCAATATCCGGCAGCTCGGCTTCCCAGTCGTGCTTTTCGAAAATTCGCTCATCAGTGGTGTCCTTCACATAAACAATCCAGATTTCCGCCTCTTTCCCTTTCTCTTTCTTTCGAATCATTCGGCCAATTGTCTGAATTCGTTGGCGAACGTTAGACGTTGAAGTACGAATTATCCCGTGGTCCGCACCAGGCAAATCGAATCCTTGTGCAAGTGCACGTGCCGACAACATCACATTGAGATGACCATTTCTGAACCAATCAACCATCCATGGTCCCCACGGATTTGGCCATTTTGAGTGATACATTCCCGGCCTAACATTTGCATCGCCCATGAACCACTTTTTCAAACCCTCTAAACGATCTCTCTCAATCTTTAGGGCATTAATCTTCGACCAGTCAGCATCGTCTCCCTTTGCTTTTTCATTTCGAATTGCAACACTGATTCGATGGCCTTGTCCCTCCTCCACCAAACGTTTTGTTTCATCAATTTGTTCATGAAACCAAATCATTGTGAAGTCTGTATTATCTTGATCCTTCAGCCTACTCCTAATGGCGTAAGATGACGTGTCTCTGTGAGTTGCCTCTCGGACTAGATTTTTCCTATCTGTAACTGCACGAAGATACTGTGCAGTGGTTGTATTTCCTTCACCAGCCGCAACGATGGCCATGATCCGAACGAATAAATTTCCACCTTCTAATTGAGGACCATAAATTTCCTCGAGTTCACGAGAAAGACGACGAATATCGTCAGAAAGTCGATCATAACGAATCCTTTCACCATGATCTAGATCTATTCCGAGATACCGAATTTTGAATCCAGCAATCAAATCATCAGCATGTGCTTGTTTGTATCCTAGGCGATAGAACTGATTCCCCATCGTTTTCAACACGGGGTGCTTGTCACCGGTTGCAGTTTCATCGGGGGGGGTGGCGGAGATAGCCAAACGTCCTTCAGCTCGGCATTCAAGAAATAATTTGTACTTCTCCCCCCCATATTCATGACATTCATCTGCAATCAACATGTGAGCAGTCCCCGGTGCAAGAGAATCAACATCATTCCCAAGGCGATTGTCCTTGACTGCGGAATTGACAATCCAGATGATTAAACGGCGCCCTTCCGAAAATGAATCAGAAAAACCATCCCCAACAAATCCAATTTCATCAGCCCCAAGGCCCAAGAATTTGGCAGCTTCTTCTGCCCATTGATACATCAGTACCTTGGATGGAACTACAACACTGATTACTGCATCAGGGTGATCCTCTACAAATGCTCCGGCAGCCATTAATGCCATCACGGTCTTACCTGTTCCCGTTACGGCACTTGCAATTCCTGTGAATGGTTGGTGACCTGAATTCAAATCCCCCTCAACCCATTTACTTACACATTCTTTTTGCCATTGATGGGGTTTGAGTGTCGAAGATAGTTGGAACATTCCTTCTTGATGCTGTAATTTATTCAAAGTCAAGCGACTAAATCGCTTGCTAGTTCCACGTGAACGCAGTAAATCAGCAACCTCATCAGGAGAAATTTCTTCGTGTTGAAATGTTGTGATTTCATGAAGACTCATCGACCTTAATGCCTTCCTCAAGTCTTCAAAGTCGTCAAATCCAACCAATTTTGAGCCAATTTTTTCAACCTCAATTTCTCTTAAATCATGCACCAAAGATAGTAATTCTCTACCCTTATTTGCACCTTTGACCAATTTTATGTAATCCCTTTCTAAACTGGTTCGAACCCGCCCCAATTCTTTTATTACATCCTTCATTAATCCTTTTTGTGCCTTAATTCCTCCACAATATCGATAGGTGATGTAACGACCTACTGCCCGGAAGAAATTCTTGTTTTGATTTCTAACAAGATATTCATGATTGGCCCCCATTTCTCGAATAGTATCTTCGAGAATCTTTTGGAACCGGAGATTTCGCAATCTTTTGCGGACATATTCTTGCCCATTTTCGTCAACACGCAACTGCCAAGCATTTCCGGACTTTTCAATGACTCCTATGACGCCGAGAAGTTTGAGCGTCTCTTGAGCACAACGACTCCAACCTTCCTTTGTCATTCCACTCAAGTAAGTTAATCCGTGAATTGGATCTACATCCACAGGTTTCTCACTAGGGGGCCATTTCTCTGCAGTCTTTGCAAGCATGTCGCTATTGGACCATTGGACCGTGGGACCTTCTTTTCGAATTGTGTCAAAATAGTATGCAAGTTGATCGACAATGTATGGGTCGATGTTTTCTATTCCCATCTCTTGCATGCACTCTAAGAAAAGGATGCCAAACAGAGGTAATTGCTCTCCGCCTTTCTCTGAGGATGATGAGTTAAATTCACCATTCACGTATTGCTTGCAGATATCTCTCAATTGTGCCTGCCCATCATCTTCAACGATGAATCCAAGTCGTCCCAAATTTCCTAAAACTGCCCGGTAGTTGCTTTTTTGGTAATTATTTCCGTTGGCCATTGTAATATCAGAAGTCAAGCAATACTCAGCAATTTCATCAAGCGTATGGAATCCTGCCCCGTTGGCATCTTGAACGACTTCCAGATACTCCTCAAATTGGTCCTCATCCGGCGGATTGAAGACAGGGATTGGGGACAGACGATTCGCAGCTCTTGGCATCTACATCTCTCCCAGGATTATCTCTCATCGACCCCACCGGTTCGAGGATCACTTTGGTCCGGAATAGGCATATTGCCCCCCATTAAATCATCAATGTGTCCCATTACAAAAAGCAAATGGAATTTTTCATCTTGCCTCTCACGTGAAAGATTCAATCTCTCTTGTACTGAGTGTGCCGCACTGGGTGCAATACGATTCAAATTCAACAATTGCTCTCGGATATTAATTCCGTATCCATCCCAATGATCATGATGGATTGGAGTCACAATCAATCCATCACAAGTAACGTAGAATCTAATCCAACTACTTCCCAAATGAAGTCTCCTTTTCATCGTTAAAATAAAATTTGAATGGTTGGATTTAGACCAAATCCAATCACCTTTTGCAAACTTCTTTCCAATATTGCCCAAATGCCCATGTTTTCTAGCGAACCTATCCTCTGGAATAGTCCACCTTTCACCCGGATGTCCATGGGTTTGGGGGCCCGCATAGATTTGTGGCACCCTTGTGGAAAGGTCATACGATGATTTCAGATTTAGATATCCAGAAAACATTTCCGAACCCCCTAAATCTGCATTCCCAACATACATTTTCGTTTCCCCACTCGCATATACATCACCGTTTGCACGGATTCTGATGCGTGCATTCTTCCAACTGCTACCGAGGACTTTTCGCAAATCCTTGACAAATTGTGAAACTTTTAGATCATCAGCAAAAGCCACATTCTTCTGGTAATCTGTTAGGTATAAGCGATTGGCTTTGCTAACTGAAAACCGGGTTCCACGGAAACCGATTTTGGATGGTGTACCTGGTTGTTCGCCAGATGCACTCTTAATTGAATTTAATTTCCAAACCATTATTATTCAGCCTCTTCTCTAATTATTTCATCACTGAGATCATATTCGGGGCCAGTGGATAAATCTGGTTCAGGCCCTATATCAAAATCATCAACATGCCCAATCACAAGCATTACCCATGGCCTTCCAAATCTAGTAGTTGTTCGTTTGGCCCTATCAGTTACGAAGCGGGCGGCATTATACAATCCTGTATTAGTAAATTCACGAACTGTTGATTCTAATTCGATATCATTATTTCTAAGTAGGTGATAATGTACAGGCGTAATTATCTGACCAAAATTGTTGAAATATAACCTCTTACCCTCCCACTGAATATTGTTAATAACATATGTTGTAAGGTCAATATGTTCTGTCTGTGTATTGATGCGTTCCCTTTGGCCTTCATAACGAAAACGTCGCGTCATTTTTGGGCGTATGTGCCCATACGCTGGAATACTCCAAATCTCTCCAACATCTAAATGAGACTGTGGCCCTGCATAAATATGCATACCATCTCTTTTTTCACATAAGTTCAATCCAGGGAAAATTGATTCTGCACCTTCATCGTAACGCATCTTACCAAGATATATTGGCGGCTCACCATTTTGTGGTGCTAGAATAGTATCTCCATTCCAGCGAATTCTTAAGGTCCCTGAAAAAGTTGGTTTATACTTACGAATACATGAAATTAAATTTCGAGGCATTTGATTTGCTTCAACATAATTACCTGCATAACTTTTCAACGAAAATGTGTAACGATTTCCTACTCTTCTCACAGCATACTTAGAACCAACATATCCAGCAGGGTAACCTATTCCTGGATTAACTGTGAATTCACGGCCATCTCCTCTAGGTATAGTAGTTGATACTTCCTCGAGTGTCCACATTATTCCTCCCCCATTGTGGCTGGTGTAAACATGACATTCATATCATAGTCTTCAAAAAATGAATCATCCTCTGACCAATCTTCTTCCACTCCACCTAGTTCGTCTTTAGAATCATCTTTTTCAGGGGCGGGTACTAATTTGGGTTCGGAACTAAATTGGCTTAAGAAATCAAGCATATCATCCACCTCATCTTTTGTTAATGGTTTACTGAAATCAACCGGTTCATCAAGAGCGACTTTCCATTCAGAATTAAATTTACAAACATAAATTGGCAACATTTGAATATTTTTTTGTTTGATTTGGATCATTCTTCGCTCATCCTTGGTCAATGTTTTCCACTGTTCTTCTGCTTCTAATGGCAAAGGAATTGGTTCAATCAATGCAATCACATGATTCCATGGTGTGATGATGAATGAGCCCCCAAGTGGTTTGTATCTAGACAATGCATTGATGAGTTCTATTGGTGCGTTTTTCCAATGGCACCTTCTTCCCTTAATGTCATTCACCCATACGCGATTATCACAGAAATGAAAAACTTCTCCATCAAAAGGCCCGACCCAAATTTTCCCGGGGATCATGTGATTAGGGTCAACATTTAATTTATCCAATACCGGAAAGGAGTCTATCTTTCCAAGATTAATGATGCCTTCTTTACTATATGCAAAAACTATCCCTTGACGGGATAATTTGACTGTGGACCCTTTTGGTCGTTCTTTAAGGACAACACCGAGTAAATCGTCGGTATTTGATGCATTATAACGTGCCCCATGCCTTCCTGTAAATCTATTTGGCTGCCAATAAACAACTCTTTCGTGCGTAATTTGAAAACGCATTCCTAGATAACATTGTAGAGTCTCGTATTCAATCATGTTGTCCGCTAATCTGTAACCATATTTAAGCGATTTACTAATATAGAGGATGAAAATCAAACTGCTATGTATATTTTCAACTAACAATTACCTCCCCTACAACGATTGTAAAACCGTTCGCATGGGCATTCGAATAGATCCTTACGAATAATCAATATCTGATTATTCTATACTATTCAACCCAATCTTCGTATTCACCACAATCTTGGCATTTGTAAGTGAGTATTTCTACACCATGATTGGTGTAGTCACCACTAGCCTCTTCCCCAAACCAATCAGCCATTTGACCTTCAGACATATGATCAAAGTCAGGTTCTACTAGTTCCCGAACCTTACTAATCAATGACAATCCTCCGCCACATTTCTTGCATTTCTTACTCATATTATATTCCCCAAACTAATCTAGATTATGAGGGTATATTAAGTTAAGTTAATTTGTCAGTAAAAAATGATTACGCTATCCAAATTATCATCAATTCCCCGGGCATAGTGTGTACTGAATATCTGGCTGTTTCAAAGGGGACCTCGTCCTAATACGGGTGTTTTATAGGTTAAGGGCAAATTTCCCATTTGAGGTTATTGAATCCATTTTTTAGGAACTGATATTTCCTCATGAGAGTTTATCTCATCTGTGATAGAGAGCCTTTTGGTGAACCTCAATGTTTGTGCCCCAGTTATTGCATGACTGAAAATACCCTCATCATACATGAATTGGTCAAATTCACCATCCTTTATTTCACCACGATTTGATAATTCTAAAACAAGACCTCTGTACATTGAAGATACAAATTGAGGCAATTGTAGTTTCCAATTGGTTGTTGAACTAACATATTGCATGACGCCATTAAATTTCACTAACCATTCCTGTGGGTCAGAATTTTTCCGATATGAAATTGACTGTTTTCCTTGTAAATTTTGCCAATATTGGGGTATTAGGCTTGAGGTCCCAGAGCGGGAACCACGTTTTGCAACTCCCAATTGAATCAATTCTTCTACCATTTCAGAGTGACCATCCAAGTTTCGCTGTTCGTGAACATAGTTATCATTTAGAATCTGTACTAACCTTCTACTAGAATCAAACATCAACTCTTTCCAGACACGGGTATTCTCTTTGTAATCAACACACGTAGCCCATGAACCATCAGCATGAGCAAGGAGATGGAAATGCTTGGTATATTTTTCAGGGTCTGTAATTCCTATACCTGCCATCAAAAAATGGATTGTAGCATACGGATATTTGTCACGCTTCCCTACTTTCATATTCGAACCAAGAAAAGATTTTTTCCAAGTCTGACGAAAGTGATTATTCGGATTGAAGGAATTCTTTCCCCTCTTTGGTAGTATATCTAACTCCGAATGGTCGACAAGGTGTTGTCCCATGCACTGAATCCCATCTTCACTAATATCATGATCAAGCCAAAGAGCATTTTTTACATCAGCAGCAGTTGCATCGTCAAACAATATCAAATGTCTTGTTGTGTAAATCCCAGCTAACTTTGCACCGTATTTATCACCCAATAAACATGCAGAAAGAATACCATCAATATCTGGTGAAGTGATGATGTATTTTTTATCCCAAGCATCCAAAGCGAGATTGAATTGAGTAATCCAATCTCCATCAGTCATACTTGGCCGAAGGGTTACGTGCCTTTACTTTCTCTATTAATGAATTATTATTCAGTGGCCCAATCTGACAATTTTTGTTGAGGATCTTTCCAGGTTTTCGCGAATGGCTGCCAATCAAGGTCTTCAGGATTCATCAATGATTTTGGCTTTGATGACTCTGGAGCAAGAATCAGAATCCGATCAGTCGAAGTGGCTTTCCCTGATTTATCATTGGTTTTTTCTACTCTAATTCTCAATTTCATACCTTCTTTCTGCTCAGCATCTTTCATCGCTGCCTTCGCATCTTTCTCATCATCCCATTTACCAACAGATTCAACTATCTCTTCGGATTCATTCACATATTCCAAATGATGAAACAATGTTTTCCAAATTTTTGAGACCTTTTGATTATCTGGGATTTTGTCTTCAACGATGGCTATGAGTTTGTATCTCAATAGTGTTCCATCATCCGCTTTAACCTCAATTTGGGAGCCAGCATGATACCATACAGACCAGGCCAGATTAAGGCCCTTCACATCTCCTATCGCCCAACATGACATCCCTTTTTCTCGATCAAGGAGAGGGAGTGTTGCCGTAAGAGTATCCTTCATGAATTCAAGATATTTATCCAGTGCATGAGTATCGTCAAGTTTAGCATCCACTTCTTCATGACTACCAGATTCTGTCAAAAACCATAATCTAATCCAGTTATACAACCCATATTTGATTACCTTGAGATATGGAGGGGAAGTAAACAACAACTGAACTGAAGCGTGTTCTATTTTTGTGTCTAAGTCTCTGACATCACCTTCAATAACTTTCCCTGAGCCAACAAGATACCCTTTTTTGAGATAACGTTTCACTCGCTTTTCAAGGACTTCAAAGACATCTCTATCTGGACATTCAAGGTTTTTCTCTTTGATATATTTCTTGACATAGTTCCAACCCATACTGAAAGTGTTCGGCATTGAAACGCTCAAAAAGCCAGATGATTGACCGTGCATTGCCCCCATCAAAACCGAAACAAGGAATGCATCCTCGCCTTGCTCTTCCCAATCCAAAGTAGCCTTCAGATAACAGAGTTGAGAGAGTGTATTAGTATGATATATCATTTGGATTTTACCAGGTTCTTTATCAGCAGGCCATTTTTTTGCAATATATCCTGCCTCCAATTCTTTCAAACGATTAAGAACTGGTTCTAATCTAGGGTTGGAAATTTTTCCACGTGAAAGAGCTACTGCAAGTGGATTGAGGTCATTGCCAATTCCGATTCGACCTTGGGCGGATGCCTCTACAGCAGTAGTTCCTCTCCCCGAAAAAGGATCGAGAACCGTATCCCCCAATTTAGTAAATCTCTTGATGAAATAGTGAGGGAGTTCTGGTGGAAACATGGCCATATACGTACAATTGTAGTGTTGCGGGGCTGCCCACTTCCCTCCATGGGATTGCCAATGCTCGGCTTGAACATCTTCCCATTGTACTGGTGCAGTACAGGGAGGAGTCTCAATTCGCGGCTTCGACTTTTTTGCCATCATCCCCCCTCGTTTGTTGGACTCCTATGAACACTACGCAGAGAGAGCATTTTACTTTCACCATGAAACTGAATCATGATTCAACAAATTTCTCTATCGCTTTTCTTCAAGCAAAGAAAGCAATTGCAGCATTACTCACAAGCCCCATCAAGTGGTCAGCTAGCGGCCCTATCCCGAACGCTAACGTGCCAACCAAGCAGAGCATGATTGTAATCCTCAAGAACGGCGCATAGACCATTCTCTTACGAGTTGGAGGATCTTCGAAGAACATCACCCACCCCACACGGAGATAGTAGTACAGTGAAAGTGCACTGTTTAGGAACACCAACAGACCGAGGTAAACCACCCAGTGTAGTGATTGTAATGTTGCCAAAACCCCATCGTCAAAACTCATT
>Ga0114932_10005393_pt1 | contig 11371 bp, 9 predicted proteins | sample 2SBtaG_2_FD_87286 | JGI IMG/M metagenome (GOLD analysis project Ga0114932, IMG submission 87286) | Deep subsurface microbial communities from Kolumbo volcano to uncover new lineages of life (NeLLi) - 2SBTROV12_ACTIVE470 metaG | ecosystem: Environmental > Aquatic > Marine > Volcanic ... | reverse complement strand
TGGAGCATTAGCTACATACCTAGCTAATTACATACAAAAAAATATTTGGATTGCATATGTTGGTTTAGTATTTGTTTTATTGGTGGCACTTCAATTAATTATTGGAGGTTTAATGGATTATGGAGTGCTTACAATCAATGCGCCTTTTGATTCTTGGTTTTAAAATATAGTTTTTTTAAAAGTAGAATAATTTTTAAGGTTAGACTTAACCTCAATATTAAGTTTGTGTAAATCGGATTTTCCTAGTTCCCTTAAGCTCTGAACATTGTTTAAAAATCTTTCAGATTCACTTTGTTGAATAATATTTTCAGTTAGTGTTTTAAATTTTTTAATATAATCTTCTCTTTTAAAAGGTCTGGTTCCGTTAGGATGGGCATCTGCAACTTCAATCTTAGACTTAATTGTCGATCCATCTTTCATTTGAATTATAACCTCTCCTCCAAAGCATTTTTTTGAAGGATTTGAATTATGATAACGCTTTGTCCATTTTTTATCTTCATAAGTTATTATTTTTTTCCACAAATCTATCGTGCTTTTTTTATTTTTTCTTTCGGTGGTATAAGAGTTAATGTGATGCCAATTACCATCTTCCAAAGCTACGGCAAATATATACATTATTGAATGATCTAGTGTCTCTCTAGAAGCTTTTGGATCCATTTTTTGCGGATCATTTGCTCCCGTACCAATTACATGATGTGTATGATGACTCGTATAAATTTTAATTTTTTTAATATTTTCTTTATTATTAATTTTTTTATTTAAGTTCCTGGCTAAATCAATTAAAGCTTGTGACTGATACTCCGCTGAATGTTCTTTTGTATAAGTTTCTAATATGGCTTTTTTTTCCTCTTTTATTTTTGGCAATGAAACAATATATTTTGCTTTCTTTCCTGATAATATATAAGCGATTACACTATCTTCACCTTCATATATTGGACTAGGTGAACCTTCTCCTCTCATCGATCTATCTACTGCTTCAATAGATAATTTGCCCGCATGTGAAGGAGCAAACGCTTTCCAACTTGATATTTCACCTTTTCTAGATTGTCTTGTGGAAATAGTTGTATGCAAAGCTTGTTGAATTGATTGATAGATTGTTTCTGTATTGAGACTTAATAATGATCCAAGGCCTGCTGCAACACTAGGTCCTAAATGTGCAATATGGTCAATCTTATGTTCGTGAAGACAAATTCCTTTAACTAAATTTACTTGAACTTCGTATGCTGTAATTATACCTCTTAATAAATCTACACCTGATAAATTTTTTTGCTGACCTACTGCTAATATAGGTGGAATATTATCTCCTGGGTGACTGTAGTCAGCAGCTAAAAATGTATCATGATAATCTAATTCTCTAACAGCTGTTCCATTAGCCCAGGCTGCCCACTCGCAATGAAACCTTTCATTAGAATTTATTCCAAATATAGTTGCTCCATTTTCTCTTGGGTGAGCTAAAGCCATTTCTCTTGCAGAAACTACCGGTTTTCTATCTAAAGATGCTACTGCAACGGCAGCATTGTCTATGATTCTGTTAATAACCATATCAATGGCCTTTTCGTTTAAAGGCGCATTATCAGAAGCTATTTCAGCAATCTTCCATGCTAGTTGGTCTTCTTTTTTTAACTTTTTTTTCGATGGATAGACTTTAACTTTAATATTTTTCAATTTTTTCCTTTCCTATAACATCTTTCTCAAAACATATTGAAGTATTCCACCGTTTTTATAATACTCAATCTCGTTAGCAGTATCGATTCTACACAATAGTTTAATTATTTTAATAGTATCGTCTGGATATCTAATTTGACAATCAATACTATCTCTAGGTGCTATTCCTTTTGCAATGTTTATAATAGTAAATAATTCTGGACCTGCGATATTTAGTTTTTTTCTGTTGAAACCTTCTTCAAATTGTAAAGGTAGTATACCCATACCAATTAAATTTGATCGGTGTATCCTTTCAAAACTTTCGGCAATTACTGCTTTGACTCCCAACAATTTTGTGCCTTTTGCAGCCCAATCTCTCGATGAACCAGTTCCATATTCTTTGCCTGCAATAATTATAAGATCTTCTCCTCTTTTTTTATATTCAATAGCAGCATCATATACACTAGCAACTTTTCCCTCTGGATATATTTTGGTAAAACCACCTTCAATTTTAGGAACTATTTCATTTCTTATTCTAATGTTGCCAAAAGTTCCTCTCGTCATTACTTCATGGTTACCTCGCCTTGCTCCATATGAGTTAAAATCTTTTTCTTGTATTTGATGATTCATAAAATAATCTCCTGTTGGGCTATCTTTTTTTATAGAACCTGCTGGTGAAATATGATCTGTTGTAACTGTATCTCCCAAAACTAACAAAGGTCTTGCGTTAGAAATATTTTTAAAACCCTCAGGTTTTTCTTTCATATTTTCAAAGAATGGAGGTTTCTTTACATATGTAGATGTTTCGTCCCAATTATAAATATTGCTATCAGATGTTTTAATTTTTCTCCAATTTGATGGACCTTCTGATATATTCGAGTAACGTTTGTTAAACATCTCAGCATTTATTGAGGTCAAAATTAGATCCTGAATTTCTTTATTACTTGGCCAAATGTCCTTTAAAAAAACCGGATTATGATTTTTGTCTTTTCCAAGTGGTTCGTTGTAAAAATCAATAGCCATAGAACCGGCTAATGCATAAGCGACTACGAGTGGTGGAGACGCTAAGTAATTTGCTTTTACATCTGGATTTATTCTTCCTTCAAAATTTCTATTACCTGATAAAACTGATACTGCATACAAGTTTCCTTTTTTTATAGCTTCAGATATATTATTTTCTAAAGGTCCAGAATTTCCTATACAAGTAGTGCACCCATATCCTACAAGATTAAATCCTAGCTCATCTAAATATTTATTTAACCCGGCTTTTGCAAGATAATCAGTTACAACTTGAGAACCAGGTGCCAATGAAGTCTTAACCCACGGTTTAACCATTAAACCTCTTTCTATAGCTTTTTTCGCAAGCAATCCTGCTCCAATTAAAACACTTGGATTTGAAGTATTTGTACATGATGTAATCGCAGCTATGACAATATGTCCATCTTTTAATTTAAATGTTTCACCAGAAACTTCCTCTTCTTTGAAAGATGTTTTTTTTGTTTTTTCTTTAAAACTTTCTACAAATAGTTTCGCTGATTCTGTTAATAAAACTTTGTCTTGAGGTCTTTTTGGCCCAGCAATACTAGGTACGACGGTCGAGAGATCTAACTCTAAAATTTCTGAAAACACAATATTGTCATCTGCCCATAACCCTTGTGCTCTAGAATAATTTTCTACTAATGAAATAATTTCATCATTTCTACCAGAAAATTTTAAATACTTTATTGTTTCTTCATCTACTGGAAAAAATCCACAAGTAGCTCCATACTCTGGAGCCATATTTGCAATAGTTGCTCTGTCAGCTAAGGAAAGGTTTTTTAAACCTTCGCCGTAAAACTCAACAAATTTTCCTACTACCCCTTTCGTTCTTAATTGTTGAACTATAGTAAGTACTAAATCAGTTGCTGTTGTACCTTCGGTTAGCTTATTATTAAGTTTAAACCCTACTACTTCAGGTATAAGCATTGATATTGGTTGGCCCAGCATTGCTGCCTCGGCCTCTATTCCGCCAACACCCCATCCAAGCACTGATAAACTATTGACCATTGTAGTATGGCTATCAGTGCCAACAAGTGAATCGGGATAAGCGTACATATCTCCCTCATTTTCCGATGACCAAACAACTTTTGATAAATACTCAAGGTTAACTTGATGACAAATGCCAGTGCCTGGAGGAACAACTCTGAAATTATTAAATGCGTTTTGACCCCATTTTAGAAAAGAATAGCGTTCACCATTTCTTGAAAACTCCTTTTCAACATTTTTCTTAAAAGAATCTTTTGAAGCAAATGCATCTACCATTACTGAATGATCAATAACTAGATCAACGGAAGACAATGGGTTAATTTTATTTGGGTTTTTTTTTTTAGATTTGACAGCATCACGCATTGCTGCAAGATCAGCAATAGCAGGTATGCCCGTATAATCTTGCATAAGAACTCTAGTGGGCCTATAAGCAATTTCAGTATTAGATTTTTTGTGTTTAAGCCAATTTTTTATAGCGATAATTTGTTCTTTTTTTACAGTTTTATTATCTTCAAATCTTAATAAATTTTCTAATAATATTTTAAGTGATTTAGGTAATTTTGAAATTCCATTTAGTCCATTTTTTTCTGCTTCCTGAAGACTAAATATATTATACGTCTTTGGACCTACTTCTAATTTCTGTAATGATTTAAATGAGTTTTTGCTATTTATTTTCATTTTTTATAGGTAAAACATTATAACACAAACGATAAGCAAAAGAGACATAACATAGTTAAAGTTTTGAATAAATTTTTCATTTGTGGCAAATCTTCTAAGAAATTTTCCTAATAAGCACCAGCTTGTAATACTAGTAATTGCAACAATAGAGGATACGCCAATAACAATAAATGAATGTAACAAATAGTTTGATCCTGCTTCGACAAAAGTTGATATAGTAGTAATTCCTATTATAACACCTTTTGGATTTATAAATTGAAAAGTAAATGTATCAAAAAAATTTACTGGGTTAGATCTGCTTTGATTTTGAATTTTATTTTGAAAAGAAATCTTATAAGCTAAATAAATCAAAAATCCTGATCCACATATTTTTAGTGCTGTTTGTAATAACGGATATGTTTTAAATATGAATATTAAACCTCCTGCTAATACAATTAATACAAAAGTATAACCAAAAGTTACTCCAGCAATTAAAGGTATTGATTTTTTTATTCCAAAATTAAAACCTTGATAAGATCCTAGAATATTATTTGGTCCAGGCGTAAATCCAGCTGCAATACAAAAAAGTACTAAAGTAATTAAGTTAGGATACATCGGAATGGTTTATGCTATTTCTAAACCATTTTCAACTTTTTGAGATGGGTGAACTAAAACGACTTTACCATCTTTCTCTATTGCTCCTAAAATAAGAACTTCCGAAACTACTCCAGCTATATTTTTTTTTGGAAAATTACAAACACCAATTACTTGTTTTCCTACTAAACTTTCCTCGTTGTAATAATGTGTAATTTGAGCAGAAGATTTTTTAATTCCTGTATGCGCTCCAAAATCAACCTCAACAACTAGTGAAGGTTTTCTCGCTTTTTCGTTTTTTTTAACACTTAGTACTGTTCCAACCTTAATCTCAACTTTGTTATAATCCTCAAATGTTATTTCTTGTTTCATAGTTATAATGTATAATATTATTTTATTTAAATGACCATGCAAAATAATATAGTTGAAGAAGTATTTCCAGAAACACTAAGGATACTATCTGAGTTAATAAAGTTTCAGACAGTATCAGGTACCTCTAATATTGAATTAATTGAGTATTGTGAAAAAAAGTTAAATGTATTAGGAGCTGAATCATTTAAAACTTTTGATGATAAAAAATTAAGGGCCAATTTATTTTCAACAATAAATGGTAAAAAAAAGTTAAATGGGGGTGGAATAATTTTATCTGGTCATACTGATGTTGTTCCTGCCTCAATAAAAAATTGGTCCTCTAATCCATTTATTGCCAGTAAAAGAGACGATAAAATATACGGAAGAGGATCTTGTGACATGAAAGGTTTTATAGCTTGTACTTTAGCTTTGGCCCCATATTTTGCTAAAGAAAACTTAAAAAAGCCTATCCACTTTTCTTATACATACGATGAAGAAACTGCATGTCAGGGTGCTCCTGTGATGTTAAAGGAATTAAAAAAAAGAAAAATCAATTGTTCAGTTTGTATTGTTGGTGAACCAACAAATATGAAAGCCATACAAGCCCATAAAGGATGTTACGAATATTCAACACATTTTTATGGATTAGCTGGTCATGGCTCTGCTCCTGATAAAGGCGTTAATGCTATTGAGTATGCAACAAGATTTATAAATAAATTAATGGAGCTCAGAAATGAATTAAAAAAAAGAGAACCAAAAAATTCAATTTTTACTCCACCTTTTACAACTCTACAAATAGGAAGAATAAATGGAGGTATTGCGAGAAATGTAATTGCAGATCAGTGTAGTGTTGATTGGGAGTTAAGACCAGTTAATGTTGAAGATGGTGTATTTGTTAATCAAACAATGGATAATTATGTTAATGACATTTTATTACCAGAGATGAGAAAAACTTATCCAAAATCAAATATAAAGAAAGAAATTATTGGTGAAATTATTGGTTTTAATAAAGAAGAAAAATCAGAAGCTGTAAATTTGATTTGTAATTTAACTGGAGATAATTCTAGAGATGTAGTTTCTTTTGGAACTGAAGCTGGTTTATTTCAAGAGCTAGGAATAAGTACTGTAGTTTGTGGTCCAGGCTCAATTGAACAAGCTCATAAAATAGACGAGTATGTAAGTTTTAATGAATTAAAGCTATGTTTAAAAATGTTAGTTGACCTTAAAAATCAAATACGTAATTAAGAAGAATTTTTAGCAAAAAGATTTGTCAATTCATAAACAATTGTGGCTGCAGCTAAAGATGTAAGTTCTGCATGGTCATAAGCAGGTGATACTTCGACGACATCCGCAGAAATTAAATTAACTCCAGCAAGACCCCTAAGCACATTTACCATTTCTCTAGTTGTCATTCCCGCAATCTCTGGAGTTCCTGTACCTGGAGCATGAGCAGGATCTAAAACATCAATATCAATTGATAGATAAAGTGGATTATTTCCTATTCTTTCTTTTATTCTTTTAACAATTTTATCTACACCATCTGTTTGAAATTCATCACAATGAATAATTTTAAAACCAAAATCTGCGTCATTTTTTAAATCATCTCTACTATACAAGGGTCCTCGAATTCCTACATGCATTGAAGCATTATCTAAAAATAAATTTTCTTCTCTGGCTCTTCTAAATGGAGTTCCATGTGTATATGGTGCCCCAAAATAAGTGTCCCAAGTATCTAGATGTGCATCAAAATGAACCAAAGCTATAGGACCATTATTTATTTTATTAATTGCTTTTAATAATGGAAAAGCAATGGTGTGATCTCCGCCCATGCTTATGATGCCTCCAACTTTATTTAAAAGCTCAAAAGCCCCTTGTTCAATTTGTTGAATAGCTTCGTTAATATTAAATGGATTACAAACTATATCTCCTGCATCTGCAACTTGCTGAACTTTAAAAGGCTCAACATCATAGTCAGGATGATAATTGGTTCTAAGGTGTCTGGACGCCTGTCTTATACTTTGTGGGCCAAATCTAGCACCAGGTCGGTAACTAGTTCCTGCATCAAAAGGGACTCCAACAATCGCAACATCACAACTTTCAACATCTCTTATTTCAGGCAATCTTGCAAATGTTGATGGGCCTGCAAATCTGGGTACTTTTGTTCCACTTACTGGCTGTATTGGATTTTTTGTTCTATCTTTTTTTTTCATACCTTAATCATTATCAGTTAATCCTGCTCCTGCACCTTTTGATTTTAAGCTTTCTGACTCTTTTACAAAAGTTTCTTCGGAGAGTTTATACAATTCTTTCCAATCTTTCTCTGAAAAAGAGTTTTTATTTTCTAAAAATTCTATACTCATTTCATCAGTTAAATGGCAGATTTTAGTATCAGTATTTTTTAATAGAATTGATTTATTAAAGTTGGTAACAAAACTTGTATCATCAAACTGAATTAATATTTTTTTTCCAAGAATTTCAGAAGATTTACTTATAAATGGTAAAATTAGTAAAGGATAGTTTATATTATTAAACTTAATAACTTTTAATTTATCTAACTGGCGACACTGATCTAAAAAAGCTACCCCACAATAAATTGGACACATCTCTTCATTTTTATTTTCTTTATCTATTTTATTTATTTTATTAGGATGTTTTTTTTTAATTTTTCTTAAATATAAATTTAAATTTGTAATACCTGGCAAACCAAAAAGCTCTAGATTTCTTATGGCTTTTCCTATTTCTTCGGAAACGCCCCAAGAATAACCTGCGGCTCTAGATGCCCGCTTTGATGTTGTATCTAGCTCGCTAAGAGAATGCATAATTAATTAATAACGTTATAAACCCAAGTATCTTTAGATTTTTTTAATTCATCAGACAAGGGAGCTCCTTGATACATATTTATTCTTAACCACTTATCTGATCTTGGATCAAACTTAATGGCTCCAAAAAAAGAAAGCTTTAATCTAAGCATATCTATTGGAATCAAAGAAGAACTAATTGTATTATCTTGAATTTCAGAATATTGAAATTTATCAACTATAAAAGCTCTTCTTACAACATGCCTGACATCATCATTAAACAATAAAAACTCTCCAATATTACACGACTGTTTTGCCTGTATTACTTTTTGATAAAGTTTTTTTATATCTCTTGCTATGGCTAAAGGTTGTTCAAGTTCTGCTCCGATCTCCTCAAACCTATTAGCAATTCTAGGTTCTTCTTTATTTTTTGAAATAAACCAAAAATTAGCGTTACTATCTTTTGTTTCAAAATTAATTTTTATAATTGATTTATAGCTTTTTTCTAAAATAGCCTTTAGATCAGACACTGTCTTATTAGCAGGAATAGTAAAATATTCATCTTCTTCTGAGCTCATATTATTAATTAAAGGATCAATAATTTTATCGTATGGTTCCATCATCATTGATACAATATATTCTAAACACTCATCTTCTAAATTTTTTTCTGACCATTTGTAAATCTCATTCCACAAATATTTTATTTTTGCAGAACATTTATTTTCTAAGAATTTTTCAAATTTAATTAAATCAGATTTTAAGGAATTAATTTTTTTATTTTGATACTTGCTTTCTGTTGACCAAGAATTAATAATTGCTTTTGATTTATAGAGACAATCCTTAAAAATATTTAAATCATTAATGCTAACCTTTTCAATCGATCTAATTTCTTTCAAAGCTTTTTCTCTACAATAAATCCATTGGTGCAAAAGTGTGGGGTGATTTACTATAAAAGGTGCCATACCTAATCCTGTAGAGTTTCCAATTCCTAAATTTCTTGCAATGTTTAAGTCTAGTGGAACTGCTTTTTTTGGATTATTACTCTTTGCTATATGATTGACTTGATCAAAAGTAAATTGTCTTACCAAGTAAACTAACATCATTTCTAATCTGAAAGGTCCATAAATTTCTTTTCTATCTTTAATTCTAAATCTATCTGCTAAACCAAATTTTCCTGAACCATAAACTGCTGTTGTTCTATATAAATATCCTACTTTGTTTAGTAATTTTTTATCTGGTTGAATGCCGTTACTCAAAGAATTTACAACATGATCAAAAGCTCTAACAGATCTATTTGCTCTTGATAAAGTAAGTTCTTTAAAGGACACGCGCCCAACCTCTTGTTTGGGAACATTTTCCCTTAAACGGTTTATGTCATCTTTAGTTGGCACTCCATCATGAAGCACAAATGCGGCGTCCCATTTTGTTGCAATCACTCTATCAGATCTTTCGTTTTCATTTATATGTTGAGCAAAACAAACTAATGAGTAATTTCTTTTATTTTTACTAAATGAATAAATGGCAGTGCCGTAACCATTTTTATCTAAATCAAATAAATCTCTTTTATAATCCCAGTTTTTGAACTCTCTTATAAAGCTTCGAAGAAAAGAAAGTTTAGATTGGTGGAAGGATCCTAGTCTTGAAAGCTTCATTATCTCATTAGGATCTCTAAATTTTATATTCAGTTTACTCAAGATTTTATACCTCTATAAAAATTATACCAATTATTGCCCAGGATATTATTTACCTCAACGTCTTGAAAACCAATTTTTTTTAACCCTTGCTCTAAATTTTTGAATCCTCTTGCATCTTCAAACCAGCTTGGTTGTTTAGGAAAGCTTGCGTCAGATGAACTTCCTTCTCCATAATCTTTTGTTTTTGTCCATTTTCCATTTCTCATCCAATCAACTACAGAGTCAGGATGTCCGATACATAAATCTGAACCTATTCCTATATGTTTAACTCCTATTAGATCTGCTGTTTTTGCTGTCATTTCACAAAAGCTTTCTAGTGTACAGTTTGATTTGTCTTTTAAATGGTGAGGATATAAAGATAGTCCAATCATTCCCCCAGAATCTGCTAAAGCTTTTAAAACTTCATTTGATTTATTTCTTTTTGCAGAAAACCAAAATGAAGGGTTGGCATGAGTAATTGCTATAGGTTTAGAAGATATTTTAATTGCATCTAATGTAGATTTTTCTGCTGAATGTGACATGTCAACTACAACACCTAGTCTATTCATTTCCATAATAACTTCTTTTCCCATTCTTGTAACGCCACTATCATTTTCTTCATAACAACCAGTAGCAAGTAAAGACTGATTATTATAAGTTAATTGCATAAAAATTATTCCTAACTTATGAATTTCTTCTACTAGTCCAATATTATCTCCAATTGGGGAACAATTTTGAAATCCAAAAAATACTGCGGTTTTATTTTCTTTATTTGCTTTTTCAATATCTTTAAAATTTTTTCCATGAAAAATTAAATCTTTAAATTCTTTAAAATATCCATTCCAAATATCTATATTTTTCTCCACTTCATTGAAATCTTCATGATATGCAATTGTTACATGAATCGCGTCCAGCTTGGCTTCGTTGTTAATTTGAAATATTTCTTTAGACCAATTGCAGTATTGTAGGTTATCTATTTTAAAAGCATTTAATTTCATATAGTATAAATACCATGGTTTTTGTATATATAGTAGTGGCGTTATGGGCTATTGGGATAATTTCAGAGTAATTTAATTTTGTAACTTAATTCCACGTAAACGTTCAGATCTTCTTCTTAATAGTTCAACTGTTGTTAATAGAGCAATTGAAAGAAAAACAAGACAAGTAGCCATACATAAAATTACTGGGCTCGTTTCTTGACGAAGTCCAGCCCACATTTGTTTAGGAATAGTTATCTGTTCAACACTTCCAATAAACATAACTACAACGACTTCATCAAAGGAAGTTATAAATGCAAATAATGCTCCTGAAATAACCCCTGGAAGAATTAATGGCATTATAACTTTAAAAAATGTTCTCATTGTATCTGCTCCTAAGCTTTGCGAAGCTCTAATCAAATTAGTGTCAAAACCTGTTAAAGTTGCAGTAACTGTTATTACAACAAATGGTGTTCCCAGTGCAGTATGTGCAAGAATAAGTCCTAAATAACTATGAGTTAGTCCAACTTTTGAATAAAAGAAAAACATTCCTGCTGCCGTAATGATCAACGGAACAATCATTGGAGAGATTAATATTGCCATTATCGTACCTTTAAATGGCATGTGAGGTCTACTTAAACCTAAAGCAGCA
>Ga0114932_10005392_pt1 | contig 11372 bp, 24 predicted proteins | sample 2SBtaG_2_FD_87286 | JGI IMG/M metagenome (GOLD analysis project Ga0114932, IMG submission 87286) | Deep subsurface microbial communities from Kolumbo volcano to uncover new lineages of life (NeLLi) - 2SBTROV12_ACTIVE470 metaG | ecosystem: Environmental > Aquatic > Marine > Volcanic ... | reverse complement strand
TCCGATTGAGACAAGAAGAAGTCCTCAAATGTATCTACATCTATTACCCACTCTAATTCCTCAACACACCCATCCTCACACCGTTCAAAAAATTGTTTCAAATAACCTTTGCTGTTTTTTATTTCTTCTTTTAAAATATCTTTTATCTTTTTCATTTTATAATAAATTTAATTCGTTATCACTATACCAATCATCACAACTTGTGCATGCCCAATTAGCAAACCCATCATGTTGAAGTTTGCTATAACAATTCTCGCAATAATAGGTATCATTTTGTTTACTCACCGTTAAAGTTTCCACCTCCTGACTCTTCATATCACTCCACCTGTCTGAGGTGTCTATAGAAAAATCATCAAGCCAATTGTTCCACGAATACCTACCACCATATCCACCGTACCCACTGTACCATGAGGTATTCTGTTTATATGACTTATGAAATTCCGTGTGCTCCTGAATCTGTTGGGGGTTGAAGTATAGCCAAGCCATAACAGTCTTACCACTCTTGTCCATCTTTATCGGTATTTGCTTCCTCTTGTACCACTCCGGATGTCGCTCTAAACTATCTACCTCGGCAAGAACAGAGGGCGATATTTTAAACACATCTACCTCCACATTATGACCTAATCCCTTTTGGTCTACCATATAAGGAAGTCCACTTATAATTAAAGGATACTTGTCTTTTGTTTTTCCCGCTCCTATCATCCGTGAATCGTTATGCAAGAGAGAATAGTAATTACTATAACCTTTCTTAAGTGTACCATACACTGCTATAGGTATTTGTTGTAGTACATTATCTTTAGAGTACCACACCCCATCATGCTTTAACCAATCCTCCCTGTTGTACATTTGAAAACTCTTCTTCTTTAGATTGATTGTGGTGAACCTACAATTATACTGCTCAAGCTCCTCTTTCCATTGAGCCCTTGGTATTGTCGCTAACTCATCCGCCATACATTTAGTGTCGCACACCTCTGTGCTATCCATACCATTTATAGTTCCGTTCTGCATAAGGTACTCTCCTGTGTTTCCACATTTGAAGGGGTGCATATTCTTCTTGTTAACAACACCTACTGTTGCATATCTGAAGTGAGCTATAAAAGGTCTGTCCGTATCAAGTATCTTGTACCTGTCCGACTGATGATAGGTTAACTCATAGCTGTCGAGCCATATAACCCCAAGACCATGAGGGTTTACTTTAGCTGACTGCTTGAGTATATCCCTATCGATCTTCTGTTTGTTTTGTTTAATTATTATTACACACATTTTGAATTTATTTATTTAGTTAGTTATTAATTGTTCTATCTGTGAATAGTTGCATGATACCATTGTCGCATTATACCTGTCCGAGCTTCTTAGAAACCCCTCTATATTTGGGGTGCAAGTGTTTCGTACTATAAGGTTGCGGAAATCATGAGCCATCTGTAGAATTTGAGATGTCTTTGTCTCATCACCCCCATACATCATCTTAACAATAGGTTTGACTCGCTTGAGTAATGACTTATGCTTTGCTGTTGGTGTGTTAAAACTAAAGTCCATTATCTCATACATCAACTCATACCTCCGTATCATTTGTTGCACTGAAGTAAAACGACTGAATAGTCGCACCTCATAAGAACATGCTTTTGGTAGTGCAATAGAGTATCTTTCTCCCCTATGATGAAGTAGCCTTGGGTTATGATAAGAGTATTCATTCTTTAGTCTGTATCTGTTGAGAGCTAGAATAATACCCATGTTCTTTCGCATAGTTCTCCTTATCTCATCTCCTGAATATTGTCTACCGTTCTCATCTGTAGCTCCCACTGTAATGTGTCCACCACAACGGATATTGCTTGGCGAATAATCATCATCAATCACACACTCTGCCTCCCACATCATATTGAATACTTTGTTTCTCCACTTTCCTGCAGGTAGCAATGGTAGTATATTGGTAATAGCTTCATACCCCACCTCATCACTATACTCTCCACATGAAGAGTCTCTTTCAAATCCTTTGAGTAATGCAAACTCTTGTTCACATCCATCGTCAAAGCGATTCTTCTCTATCTCCATGCCGATAGTAAATCGAGACTCGTGTTCATACTCAATCCCCTCATAAGGTGTGTTATCAAACACTGCTTCGTTGCAGAAACAGGGTGGCTCTACTTTTCTAATACTCTTTAGTCCTTTTGTTTTAAGACCCTCCACATCACCCTTATTGGTTCTGTTTAAAGGTATTGGTCTTGGTGAATTGTGATAAGAGTGGACGACTTTTCCACTCCGATCACTCCGACCGGTTAATTTGTAATACATATTTAGTAAATTTAATTTAGTTAACTTTGTGGGTTATTGTTTAAGCACCAACCCACTTGAGTGCTTTACTTATACTTTTCCATAATCATTTTTAATCTTCTCTTTAAACTTTTAACATCATAAACCTTCTTGTAGTTTTTATCATAAGTGTAGTCAATGCCTACAACTAACTCCTCTTGGTATGTACCTTTAGTTTTATCAATTATCATAATTACTTTTTTTAATTAACACTGTGTCTCGTTGACGAAACATTTTAATTTAGTAGCGATGGCTTGGTGTCGCTATTGACTTCTCCATCATTAAGTGTGTGTGCCGACTTGCAAGTCTATTCCGTTAAGCAACCATTACACACTACCATTTGTTTGTATTATACAAATATAAGACATTTATTAGACATATACAAACTATTTGCTGTATTTCTCTACGTTCTTAAACCATAATCTTTGCTGTATTTCTCTTCAATATCGTCCACATTATCTGATAATATTTCTTTCGGCACTCCCCACTGCTCCCACGACTCATACACTTTACAACTATATATAGTGTACTCATTACCGCATCTATCTTTTCTAATAAATACTGTTTCAGCATTGTTCTGCTCCCTCTCTGTTGAGGTAGCTTTTCTTATTTCTATTAGCTCTGTTTTCTTTTCCATAATTTTATTTTTTATATTGCTCATAAGTGTCATTTAATACTTGTTCCATATCTTCCTTATGTTCGCTATTTAAAAGTAGGTCTATTAACCATTTTAATTCTCCGTAAGGGTCTGAATTATCTATTCTAAACCACTCTATATAAGTGTCTATTTTCTTTTCCATAATTTTATTTAATTAATGTTTCTATTATTACATCATCATAGCCCTTGTCTACCCATTCTTTTTTTTCTATTTCAGCATCTATTAATTTATTAAAGTAGTTTGCTATACCACCTACCCATACTATATACTTCTTTTCCATAATTTTATAATTCTGCTTCAAATGAGCACTCTCCTGTCTCTTTAACACACTTTAATATCTTTTTCCCCATTCCCAAATCTGCATATTCTTCTAACATATATGCTATATCCTTGCTATCTTTAGGACAACCCTCTTTCTCAAAAAACTCAATTAACATTTCATCATGATACCCATTGTTTTCTTTGAAGAATTTATCCATCAGCTTCATCTCTTTCTTTCCAATGTTCTTTTTGATTTGCTTAATCTCATCTTCTATTTCTTCTACATGGCTTTCATCAAACCAATAGTTTAAATAATGTTGTGTACCTGCAGAGCCAAATCGGTCTGCACAATCACTGTTTTGTACGGCGAACCAAAACTTTCCGTCTATATCGCCTGAATAGTATCTACCCATAGTTTTAAAATTTATTTAGTTATTAATTTAGTTTGTTTGTAATCTTTTTTATTTCTTCTTTTAATTTTATATTATCTTCAATTAAATTTTCTATTGTATCATCTAACTTTCTGATTCTTCTTTCTAAATAGAAGATACTTTCTAATTTATTCTTCATATTTTATTATTTATTTTATTTAATAATTTCTCAGCAACATCACAACCCTCAACCATTTTATCATCTACATAATTATATAACATTAAGTATTCGTTCCATAGATTTGCTACTGATTTATTTTCTTTTATTAATTCTTGTAAACTTTCCATAATTTTATTATTTATTAAGTACATTACTACATATTACAAACAATATGGAGTATATGCCTACGATTATTAGTATTTCTGAAATCATTTTATTACTTGTTTTAAGTTATCTAATATTTTTCTGTACTCTTGTCTTATTCCAAGCTCTCTACTTCCACATTCATCATCTTCTCCCCATACCATATAGCTGTGGTCTAATAAATCGTTGAGCCTTACATAAGTGTCTTGTGCTATTTCTTTCATAATTAAAAATGTTTTGTCTGCTCTTTATAGTTTTCTCTATAAACTTGCAGGATTAATTTCTCAGTGATGGGATAGTCCTTTAACTTCTCCACACAATCATGAATAGTGCCTGTCCAAAAACATTCGTGGTTTACAAGCTCTCTTAATGCTATACGTTTCTTTCCGTTTTCTCTCACATCTTGCCGTATACATTGTTCGTATACTTTTAAATGCTTTTCCACAAACTCTTTCGCTTCAATCTTTGGGCAATACATTCCATGCCCTAATGATGTTAGCTTAGTTTTAGGTGATATAGAGTGCTTTTCCATACCCTCTTCAAATTGATCGTTGTTAAATGCAAAAAAGACACTATATTTTTTGAATAGTTTGTCTTGTTTATCTTCCATATATTGAGTTAAATACTTCATGTTGTTTTATTTTGTAGAGCAATGTTCAGCAAGTTTTACTGATGCCCATATTATTGTTAATATTATAAATTCCATGTCTTAGTGTTTTAAAAGTTGGAACGAGTTGTTATGTTCACCCCCAAGCAAACAACCCAACCCGAACCAACAAAAATTTAAACTAAATGTCTCGTTAACGAGACAAACAAGAGAGTAAAATGTATGCTATAATTAAAAATAACCCCTTATTAATAGCTATGTAAAGCACACATTTTCCCCTCATTTGTATACTACAAATATACGATAATTAGACAAGACTACCAAACTATTATACACCTATTTTTGGCTTACACTTCATTATATTGACACAGAAATAAAAAAAAAGGGCAAAAAAAAAGGGGCTATATAGCCCCCTTTTAATGGTTTGAATCTTTATTCTGTCGCCGTTGCAGTCAATTCAGCTTGTGCGATTCTTTGCGCTTCGCTTTTCATTGCTTCCTTAATGAATTTAACAACCTTTTGCAGTTCTTGTTGGGTGTTTGAGGTCTTGACCTCTCCACTCGGTGTGATTCTGATTGCAAAATTTCTAGTTAAACCCTCGATAAAATTAGCTTGAGCCGTACACGTAAACACGTTTTTTGTGTTGCTTGTGCTTCGAGTTTGTGCAAGTGGGGAAGCTCCTCCGGTCGCCTTCTCACTTCTAACAAAGGAATTAAACCCCTCAATACTTAATTGAGGATTTTCGCCGGATTCTCTTTCGCTTTTCACTCTGTCGTTATATTCTTTTTTCCAATTCTTCGAACTATCTTCGATATTTTCGCCCATTGTTTTGAGCTTATTGAATTGGCTTCTTGAATATCCGAACCCCTTTTGCCCAAATTCAGCTAAAGTAAGTTCAATTCCATGCTCCTTTCTAGCTTCTTTACTTTCTGCAGTTTTAAACCATTTGTACGCCTTGTTTACAATTTTAGACATTTCAACAGATGATTCAAACAGACTTGTTTGCCTGTTCTCAATATCTTGTTTTAATTGTCCAATTTTCTCAAGGTTTACAACCCTTTTAACTTTAGTAATGTTAAAAAATGCTTTTTCGCTTGAATTAAGATTTTTTGTTATTGAATTTTCCATAAGTAATAAATTTTTATATTTTAGTTAAATTTTAAATAATAGAAATTGTCATTATATCGGTTTACCTCTATAATAATTCAATTTTTTCAATAAGTCAAAGAACAAATAAACACAGGGCTTCCCCTTGTTTGTTATACAAATATACAATAATTAGACAATATATAAAAGAAATATATAATTTATTTAATATCAAGCATTTAACAGATTAAGAAGGTGCAAGAATGTTTATTCTTTCGGTGTTGGGTGGGGGTATAATCCTCTATCTGTGTGCTTGTAATAGCTCCACAAGTACGGAAGAAAGGGAAGGGGGGCAAGGGGGGAAGGGGTGAAGGTGGGGCGAATGTATCGTCGACGATACATTTTGAAAAGTCAAAAAAATACAACCAAATTAAAAAAAAACATCACCCCCCCTATAAAAAAAATATCGTTTTCTATTTGGTCGGTGTTCGCTGATATCTATATATAACCCGCCGGTCCTTTGTATCTAATAAAATTTTGTATATTTGTAAAAACACTTTAAGTTATGGATATGGATTATGTTGGTGGGCTACCCACCCCAAGACCTGAACTAGAAACAGGTATTTCAAAAGCATGTAAATTAAGAGCTGAGTTTAAAGGGGCAAAGCTTGTAAGACAAATAGCGGACGGTATCGAGTTATCTGAAGATAAAAAGATGATGAGAGAAATGTTCGGTAAGTTATAACAATTACCCTTTGTTTGATGATGATTAGGGAGCTTTATGCTCCCTTTTCTTTTTAATAAGGTGAGGGCATGTCTACTCCTGCAGCTCTAAGATCTTCTTCTTTTCCTATAATATAATGTTGATTGTCTGACATGTATAAGTCAAACAGGTAGGAGTAGTCTTTAGTAAGTCTTGTATATTCATTCTTTGAAATCTTTATAATCTTTTTGTGTACTGCCATTATACTCCAAATATAAAAATAAAAATCATAATCAAAATGTATACTAAGTTGGTTATATCTATTTTCATACTGCAATATACAATTCTAATATTAATATAATGTTAAGAGATATGTCGATTATTGACATTATTAGTGTCGATTTAGTGTCGATTTTAAATAGCTAACTTACTGATAATCAGAACTAGTGTCGAAAATGTCGAAAATAAGTTCAGATTTTTGTGGAGAAAAAATATATACAGTAGTAAAGAATATATATATATATAGGAAAATAAAAAAACGACACATAAAAAATAATTATTATATTTGCGGTATAATAAAATTTAATACAGATGAATCAAACAGGATACTCACCAAAAGAGTTAAACTTTGGAAAAGAAGGAAGGGACAAATTAATAAGGGGAATAAATAAAATATCTACTGCTGTAAAGAGCACCCTTGGTCCGAGTGGAAATACGGTCCTTATAGAATCACCTCAACATACAAATAGTTTAACGGTAACCAAAGACGGTGTTACGGTAGCGAAGTCTATTGATTTAATTGATCCTGTGGAAAACCTTGCGGTCAAGATGATGAAACAAGCGGCGGATAGAACCGCTACTACTGCGGGTGATGGAACAACGACAGCCATTGTATTGACTGAGGCTATTGTTAAGAGTGCTATGGAAATGTTTGAAACACATCCTAAGCATAATAAGACTGAGGTATTAAGAGAGTTAGTTAATATTACTAATGATGTTGTTGCTGAGCTAAAGAAAAAGAGCAAGCCCGTTACTAAGTCAAAATTAAAAAGTGTAGCCACTATATCCGCTAACAATGATTCTGTTGTTGGTGAAATCATAGCTAAGGTATATAATAAGGTAGGCAAGAATGGTATTGTTACTGTTGAGAAAGCCCAAGGCACTGAGACTTATTATGAGAGTACCGATGGTATAAAGGTAGATAGGGGTTATTCAAATCCTTTATTTATTAATAACCAAAAGAAAGATGAATCTGTTTTAGACAATCCTCATATTCTTGTGTGTGATGCTGAGATAAGCAACATATTAACTATAGAGGAAATTTTAAAACCAATTATCGCTGACAATAAGTCTTTGCTTATAATTGCTCCGTGTGCTAATAATGTGTTAAACACATTAGCAGCTAATGTGATGAAGAGGAATTTAAAGATATGTGTTATACAACCACCTAACTTCGGGTACAAGCAACATGAATTAATGCAAGATATAGCATTGTCAGTGGGAGCAACCTACTTTTCAGAAAAGACGGGGGATGATTTGAGTGTTATAAACTTCTCCGACTTAGGGAGAGCGGCCAAGGTGATAGTTGGGCGAGACTCTAGTATCATCCTTTCGTCAGAAAAAGAGAACACTAAAGAGATTAATGAGAGAGTGGATGAGTTATGGGGAGCACATAAGTTGTCAAATACCAAAAGTGAAAGAGAGTTTATTATGTCTCGTATCGCTTCACTTACCGGTGGTGTGGGTGTTATATATGTTGGTGGGAATACTGACTTAGAACAAAAAGAGTTGTATGACAGGGTTGATGATGCTGTGTGTGCTGTTCGTTCAGCACTTACCGAAGGTATATTACCCGGATCAGGTAGAGCATTACATGAAGTTGCTAATAATGGAGTGATGACTAAAGGCGAAAGTCTGTCGCAAAAAATTGCTTCCGCAATTTTATCTAAAGCAATGACAGCCCCTCTTAATCAAATCCTTCAGAACGCAGGACTGAATCCATGTAAGATATATGGAGATCCAATGGATGATGGATATGGATATGATGTTAAGTCTGAAAAGTATGGAGACCTTATTAAGATGGGTGTTATTGACCCTATGAAGGTGACTAAGAGTGCATTACAAAATGCAGTATCTGTAGCGGTAACTATACTAAGTACTAATGCCATCGTAACAATGGCTCGTTCATACGAAACAGAATGAAAGCAATAGGAAAATATATTATAATTAAAAAGATAGAAGAACAAGTAACCACTAAAGGTGGATTGTTATTATCTAAAGAAGATGTAAGCGGATTCAGATATCAGAAAGGGAAGGTTATAAAACCCGGCAATGATGTGAATGTTATTAAAGCTGACGATGTTATATACTACGATAAAGGTTCAGGGAATACTGTTATGATAAACAAAGAGCAGTATACTATTATCCTTGAGAAGAATGTCGTTGTTGTCTTATAGTTTTATTCATTTCTTTTATCATGTTCCTATATACCTTATCAGTATATGATACATTTTTATAGAACATAGGGTTGTGTTCGCTATCAGGAATCTCTGTTCCTTCTAGTTTATCGTAGATAGATTTTAAAAGTCTTTGTGATTTATAAGATAATTGATATAAAGTTTTTTGCTTACCTACTCTTTTTCTAAAGACCTCTATCCATTTATCTCTCAGTAGAATATCGAATCTTCTTTTGTTCCAACTAAGAAGCTCGTTAAACTCTTTAAATTTTTCTTTAGAGAAATATTGTTCTGACTTTAAAAATAAAAGGGTATCTAGTTCAGCTTGTTTAAGATTGTATTTAGTTTTTATAAAATAACTAATAACCCTCCAATACTTTAGGTAGTTTCTTTTCATGTAAATAATTTTATTAAATTTGCAGTAAAGATACAAAACTATGAGCAAAAATAATACAACCATTATTAAAGACCTTATTGCTAATATGAAAAAAAGCACTAAACAACAAAAAGGAAAAACCCGTTTAGGTAAGTTTAAAACATGGATGAGTTCTCTTGATGATGAAAAAAAGGAAGCTTAATTAATTTTTGTTATCTTTGTAATTAAACATTAAAGTTATGCCTACAGTAAAATATAAATGTGGAGACACAGGTAAAATGAAAACAAAAGTCTTTCCTTACAATGCAGTAGGTAAAGCTCAAGCACAAGAATTTGCAAAGACCATGAAAGGGAATGTTAAAAATAATCCCGGTTATGGAATGGAAACTAAAAGTACAGGATATTAAAAATAAAAAACTATGAAACAAGGATACAACGCAAGACTAGATGAATCTCTAGGAATGAAACATAAAGGAAAGAAAAAACAATCTTTCAAAGCGAGACGTGATGAGTCTAAGGCTATGTCTAAAAAAGATTATGGTCATGCTTATGGTGGAGACCATGGGATGAAGTATGAAGGAGTTAAAGAAAGAAACTCTAAAAATATTAGAAAGTAATGGCTAATTGGATACAAAAAGCCACCAAGTCTATAAAGAAAAGAGGAACTAAGGGTAAATGCACGGGTAGCAAGTTAGGTAGTCGTACATGCCCTAAAGGTTCTAAAGCATATAACCTAGCCATGACATTTAAAAAGATGGCTAAAAAAAATAAAAAGAAATGAAATTTATAAATTACTTTGCATCAAATGCAAGACAATGGGATAAGATTAAGTTAGAATTTAGAATAGGAGGGTTTACTTTATTAGAAATAAAGGGTGATGTTTCCAAGAAGTGCTGCAAGTTAGTAGTATTAAACTTTGGACTTAGAACTGATAACACTTGTAAAACATGTAATTGCTAATGGAGTCGAAAGGATTTGGAGATACAATACATAAAATAACTAAAGGGACAGGTATTAAAAAGGTAGTAGATACTGTTGCTAAAGCTACAGGAAAAGACTGTGGCTGTGGTAAACGTAGAAATGCTTTAAACAGAATGTTTCCATATAAAGAAAAAGAAAAATGATAAATAGAAACTATAGATTTAGCAGCACATTAGCTATCAGGCCTAACGTATGGAGTAATGAGTATGACATACCTGAACCTTCTAAGGCTATACATCCTACTCCATTAATTACCCCTTTAGCAGCGGGTGCTGCTGTAGACCTGCCCGCCGGTATAACAGTGGTGAGCTTGGGTGTTGAGGTGGGAGATGTTGTTCTTAACACCGACTATACATCAGCAGGTTATGGTGGATATACTAAGGTAGATTCTATATCTGCAGCTAACCAAATTACTCTAACTAATAATATTAATATAGCTACAGGTATGTCTTTTATGTTGTTTAAGCCGGGTCCTAATAAGGGTTGTATATTTAAAAACATAGCTGACTTTAACCTTACTGATGTTGTTAGTGTAATAACATTTGGTGGAGAATATCAAACTTGGGCTCAAAGTAAAGGAAGCGTTTTCCCTGAAGTTTTAGTTTCTAGGCTACTCACTGTGAATCCTTATGATAGTGGTAGTACAGCAACGCTTATTAACGGTGGTTATGTTTTAGCTCAGTTTGCGTAATATGTGGACAACAACAACAACATTAGGTGTAAAGCTTAAGTTAGTATATATAATTATATAAAAATATAGAGGTTAAGAATGATGAATAGATTAATAATTAAAGCACTCCTTGTAGTGCTTTTTTTTATAAGCAACATAACGACAGCTCAAATATATAAGTATGCCACGGTATATGGGGGAGTGAGTTTAAATTCCACAATGCAACCTATAGAGACTTATGAATATTTTGACGGTCAACTTGTGGAAACCACTAATGAGTTTGGCTCTAACTATCGTTATCATATCGGTATAAAAAAAATCAGTAGATATAAATTTGAAAAGAAACCTAAGTTTTATTATGATGGTAGAGAAAATAATGCTTCTATATATCGATCACCTTTAGGTGGGTTTGAGTATTTGTTTCAATATGAAAAAATAAAAGACAGGGGAGTAGAATATATTAATCGAGACATGTGGTTGAGAAGAGTGGGTGAGCATTATGTTGCTAAACTTCAGTCTTCACAAAACGGC
>Ga0114932_10005391_pt1 | contig 11372 bp, 10 predicted proteins | sample 2SBtaG_2_FD_87286 | JGI IMG/M metagenome (GOLD analysis project Ga0114932, IMG submission 87286) | Deep subsurface microbial communities from Kolumbo volcano to uncover new lineages of life (NeLLi) - 2SBTROV12_ACTIVE470 metaG | ecosystem: Environmental > Aquatic > Marine > Volcanic ... | reverse complement strand
GCGTTGCGAGGCGGCAACCGGGAACACGTTCCCTCCTCTTGGCGAGCGTCGGGTGGGGACTCGAAGTGAGAAGGCCCCGGCGGAGTACGCCGGGGCCTTCTGAATGGTACCCCCAAGGGGAGTGGGGCCCGGGTGGCTGGGGGGGCCGATCGACGGGTGTCGCATCAGTAGTTTCAAGGGGTTGAGCGGACCGGAGTGGACTGGTGAAGCCGGCTGTGGACCCGAAGGGACATACTGGTGTTCCCGTGGTGTTCCCACGCTCAGACGGGCGGTGTCCCTTCGGATTCCCCTCATCGGGTCGATGCTGGGGGAGATCATCTGAGCGCCCCTCATGGACTCATCAGTGCCTGGTGGGCCGAGACGCCGCCTCGAAGTCGCAGGCGCTCGAGGCCGCGGACTCTCTCTTCTGGCAGTTCGGTTGGGACCAGGTGGTGGCCTCCATCGCGCCCGCCATCATCAAGTCCTTGGCCTTTGAGAGGTGCGCGAACTGACCCCAGTCAATCCTCCCCAGGGACCCTCCGATGGCAGTTGACTTTTGTCAGTCCACCCGGGCACGACCGGGGGCCGATCTTCGCCCTCGCCTCCGGGGGAAAGGCGCGGCTGGATATCGCCATTCGCTTCCGCGGTCTCTCCGTCGTGGTGCTCAGCGCCATTCTCTGCGCCTGTGACAACGACACCGGCGTCACCGCCTTCAACGCGCTCCCTGAAGCCAGCATCACCGCGCCATCAGAGGGCGAGATCCTGATCGAAGGCGAGCTCGTCGCACTCCGGGGTCGGGTCAGCGACGCCGACGACGACGTCGCCTCGCTCCTGGCGACCTGGTTCGTCGGCACCGAGACGCTCTGCGACACGGCCCCACCAGACGCCGACGGGGTCACGACCTGCGAGGCCGTCTTCGGCCCGGACGACACCCTCGTCACGCTCGAAGTCGTAGACCCCGGGGACGCCGCCGGCAGTGCCAGCGTCGCGATCACGGTCACCCCGACGGACGCGCCGGTGGCCGCCATCCTGGCACCCGATGCCGCCGGCACCTTCTACAGCGACCAGAAGATCACCTTCGAGGGCCTGGTCTCCGACACCGAGGACGACCCGACAGCCCTCGTGGCCTGGTGGGAGAGCGACCTGGACGGCGTTCTGGACGTCGCGGCCGAGCCCGACTCCGAGGGTGCCACCCTGGGCTCGGGCCTGCTCAGCGAGGGCGAGCACTTCCTGACCTTGACGGCCGAGGACCCCTCGGGCAAGACCGGGGCCGACAGCGTGGTGCTCGCCGTCGGCCCACCCAACCAGCCCCCCACCTGCACGATCACGGCGCCCGAGGACAGCATCAGCGGTTCCGAGGGCGACCTGGTGACCCTCGAGGCCCTGGTCGAGGATCCGGACGTGCCAGCGGACTGGCTCGCTGTGACCTGGGAGAGCGACCGCGACGGCGAGCTGGCCACCAGCACGCCGAACAGCGACGGGACCGTGGGCTTCAGCACCCGGGACCTCAGCGTGAACACCCACGTGCTGTCGCTGACCGTCGCGGACGAGGTCGGAGGCTCCTGCCGGGACTCGATCTACTACACGGTCGGCACGCCGCCCGAGGCCGAGATCACCAGCCCGGTGGACGGTGAGACCGTCGGCGAGGGCGCCACCGCGACCTTCGCCGCCCTGGTGTCGGACAACGAGGACCAGCCCACCGCCCTGGCCGTGTCGTGGGTGTCCGACCTGGACGGTGAGCTCTCCACGGAGGGTGCCGACAGCAGCGGCGAGCTGACCTTCTCCACCTCGGCGCTGTCCGCCGGCGATCACGCGGTCTCCCTGACCGTCACGGACACGGATGGGCTCTACGCGGTCGAGCGGGTCAACCTCTCCGTCAACGGCCTGCCCACCGCGCCCACGGTCACCATCAGCCCCGACCCGGCCCTGACCGACGACGACCTGACCGCGTCGGCGAGCGACAGCACCGACCCCGAAGGCAGCACGGTCACCTACAGCTACGCCTGGTACGAGGCGGGCACCCTGTCGACTGCCAGCACGTCGTCGGTGTTCCCTGCCAGCGCGACCGCCAAGGTCCTGTCCTACAAGGTGGTCGTCACGCCGAGTGACGGCACCCACGACGGGCCCACCGGCGAGGCCGAGCGGGTCGTGGACAACACCGAGCCTGAGCTGACTTCGGTGTCGATCAGCCCCTCGACAGGCGTCACGAGCAGTGACACCCTCACCTGCAGCGGCTCCGCGACCGACGTAGACGGGGACACGCCGTCCCTGGCGTACAGCTGGACCGACGGCGACGACAAGGGGGTGGTGTGACGGGTGCGCGAGCTGTGGTGGGAGCGGCGCCGGTTGGGTGGGTGCTGGCGGGGCTGGTCGGGCTGGGCCGGCGGCGGCTGGCTCGCTGACCCTCGGGCCAGGGCCGCCCGAGAGAATATGCGTGCATATGCAAGATCCTGATTTTCGACAATGATTTCAGATGCATATGCAGACTGATGTGGCAGGGCTGGTGAATAGCCTCGTTGCATGCTCACCCCCCGGACCGACCGCCCCTACCTCCTCCTGGGCGGGGCCATCGATGCTCGCGGCAACATCGCCGGCGAGATCTCCACGGCCGACGACTGGCGCAGGGTTCACCACATCCGGGAGAGGGTCGACGCCATCGCCGTCGGGGCCGGCACCTTCCGGATCGACCGTCCCCGGCTGATCCCCCGCGAGGAGCACCTCGGTCGCCCACCCTTCTCGGAGCCCTGGCGGGTCGTGTTCGCCGGCCACGGTCGGATCGACGGCGATCGGCTGGGCGGCAAGGGCCTGCTGGTCGTCGGCGAGCAGCCCCCCGCCAGGGCCGTGGCGTGGCTCCCGGCGCCGCCACGCGAGCTCCTGCCCGGACTCCAGGCGCTCCATCGGCTGGGCATCCACAGCATCTTGCTGGAGGGCGGCCCCACCGTGTGGCGTGCCGCGCTGGCCGAGCGCGTGGTCGACGACCTCGAGATGTACGTCGCCACCCGCGACGCCGACGTCGCCCGGCGCAACGTGGCCACCCTGCTGAACCTGCAAGGCCACGCGCTCCAGGCCTGCCCATTCACCTCCGGTCACCTGGTGACCGCCGCGTTCAACCCGGCCCAGCTGGGCCATCACCACGAAGGAGCAGCCTGACATGAAGGTCGCAATCCTCTCCGCCAGCCACGAAGTCCACTCCCGTTCCCGCACGGCGGCGCTCGCCGCCGCGCGGATCCTGGGGGAGCTCGAGCTCCCTGTGGAGATCGCGTTCATCGACCTCGACCAGATCGGGGTCGACGCCTACCCCGGCCCCGAGGAGCACCCGGAGCGCGATGCCGCCGTCGCCCTGTTCGAGGGCAGCGACGCCGTCATCGTCACGTCGCCGGTGCACAACTGGGGCGCGGCGGCCAGCACCCACGCATTCCTGGCCCACGCCCTCGATCCGGACGACGGTCGCCGCTTCCGCCCGGCCGTGATCCTGGGCGGCGCCGGAAGCAGCCGCTCGCTGCTCGCCCTCGACGGCCTCGTGCGCACCCTCCAGACCGAGCAGGACTTCATCCTGATCGGCAAGTCGCTGATCTTCTCCGGCGACGACGTCGACAAGATCGACGGCACGCTGTCCGACGGCGCCAGCCGCCGGCTGAAGTCCGCCCTCACCGTCTTCGCCAAGGTCGCGGCGGCGCTCAGCGAGGACATCCGCTCATGATGCTCCTGCCCCACACGGCGCCGGTGAGCGCCGTCGCGATCGGTCTGACCGGGCACATCTGGTCCGTGGGCTACGACGGGGTCCTGGGGTGCTGGGGTGTCGCCGACGACCGCCTGGTTCCCCAGGACGCCTGGGTCATCTCGCCCAAGAACGTCAATTGCGTCGCGGCCGCCGAGGACGGCCGCGTGGCGGCCGGGGACTCTGCTGGCATCGTCACGGTCCTCGACGGCCACCAGCTCCGGCAGCACGCGCACCCCGGGGACGTCGAATCGCTGGCCTGGGCCGAAGACGGGCGCCTGGCGAGCGGCGGTACCGATGGCCGTGTCCGGGTCTGGGGCCACCAGGGCGAGCTGGTCGCGGTGCTCGAGCACGGCGGGACCGTCGGCGCCATGGCATTCCACGGGGCCGACCTGGTCACCGTGTGCAACGACGGCGTGCTTCGGCGCTACAACCGCGAGCACGACCTCGTCGCTGTGGTGGCGGCCAGCGGGCTGCCCCTGAAGTCGGTGGCGGCGACCGGTGACGGGCTGTTGATCGGCGGCCACGACACCACGCTGCGCCTGCTGCGCGGCGAGGCCCTCGACACCATCGACACGATGTCGACCACGCCCAAGGCCCTGGCCTCGGACGGTGAGTCCGTGGCGCTGGCCTGCTACGACGGCACGCTCCGGGCCGGGACCGACCCTGCGCACCTGCGGACGGTGAGCAAGGACCCGCGGATCTGGGCCCACGGCGTCGCCATCCATGGCGACCTGTTGGCAGTGGGCAGCTTCGACGGGGCGCCGATGGTGTTCCGAGCGTCCGGTCCCGGGTGGTGTCCCCTCACCCCGCCGCCCTCCCCGGTGCCCTGCATCTCCTCGCTGGACTCGGGCAGCGGCCTGGTCACCGGCGGCGACAGTGGCGTCGTCTACTTCGACGGCAAGCCGATCGCCTCGACCGGCGAGGCCATCACGGCCGTGCGCATCAGCAACCACGGCATCGTGGCCGCCACCTGGTCCGGCACCCTGCACGTGGGCCTCGGCGGTCCGGGTGCCCGGGCTATCGACGTGGCGACGTGTCCGATCGTGTGCTGCGAGGTCCTGGGCGACCAGGCCTACGCCGGGCTCTACAGCGGCGGCATGATCGCCGTCGACCTCGGCTCTGGCCGCACGCTCTGGCGCTGCTCGGACGCGACGGGGGCCGTGAAGAGCGTGCACGCCCACGGTGACCTGGTCGCCATGACCGGCCGCTACGACGACGTCCGGCTGCTCGAGCGTGCCACCGGCGCCGTGATCGGCACCGTGCCGATCGACACGACGGTCTCCGACATCATCCGTTTCTGCCCGACCGGCCGGCGCATCGCCTACGCGGCCGGGAGCCACGAGGTGCGGGTCTACGGGACCAGCCCACTGGCGCCGGAGCACGTCGGCACCGGCCACCAGTGCCCCATCAAGGCGATGGCCTGGCTGGACGGCGAACGCATCGCGACCGGCGACTACGCCGGCGTCGTGATGCTGCACCACATCAGCCAGCCCAGCACCGAGCTCGCACAGCTCTCCCCACGCCTGGGCGTGTCCGCCCTGGCGCTCCACCACGGCCACCTGGTGGCCACCACCTTCGACGGCCACGTCGATCACCTCAAGGTCCCCCTCCGATGATCCCCCACGACCCCTACGACCCCTCCGATCCCACCCACGGACACCGTGGGTACGTCCGTCAGGTCCGCTACCTCGGGCTCACGGGCCTCGCGGCCACCGTCGGCTACGACGGCAGCGCCCGCCTGTCTCGGGTGCCAGACCTGGCCCCGGTCGATGCGGCCTACGCCCATCCCGGCGGGGCGGGCGCCCTGGACGCGCTGGACGACGGCCGCCTGGTCACCGCCGGTGCCGACGGCTGGGTCCGCTTCTGGCGGACCGACGATGGCCAGCTCTCGCTCTACGCAGAGGTGCAGATGCCGGAGCTCGACGAGGACCCCCTCATCGAGACCGCGGCGTGGCTGGCCGACGGCTCGGCCGCCCTGGTCGGCGTGGTCGGCGGCTCGATCTGGGAGGTGGACCCCATCTCCAGCACCACCACCTTCGTCGACCAGGAGTCGCTGATCTCGATCAACGCCTTCGCCCTGAGCGAGGACGGCACTGTCCTGTGGCTGGCGTCGGACGAGAGCACCGTTCGCCGCTACCTCCGCGACAGCCGACGCTGGGTGCACGAAACCACCAGCGCGCCCTTCGACGACCACGTCGACGGCCTGGCCTACGACGAGGACAGCGGCACTCTGCTCGCCGTGACCCACGGCCGCGCTCTCTGGCGGGCCGACGACCCCCGCGGCGCCCTGGCCTTCGTGCACGCCCCGGTGGCCGACAACGCGCTGAACGCCGTGATCTGGTGCGGCGACGAGGCGGTGGTCGGCGGCGACGACCACTTCGTGCGCGCGGTCGACCCACACACCTTCGAGCAGCGTGTGATCGGCGAGGTCAACCGTGACGTCGACGGCCTCGCCCTGGCCGGCGAGCACGTGCTCGCCGCCACCACCGGCGGCCTGGTGGCACTGCACCCCGACCGCGGCGTCGTCGCCCAGCAGCAGCACTGCGGCGCCATCGGCGCCATCGCCACCGACGGCGACCTGATCCTGGTCGGCCTGCACGACGCTCCGCTGATCATCGTCGGCCGGTTCGCCCAGGGCAGCGGGGTGGAGCTGGGCCGGATCCGCGCCACCGCGCCCGTCAGCTGCTCGGCCGGGACGGCGCCCTGGTTCGGACTGGCCGACGGCTCGGTCGTCGAGGTCGATCCTCGCCTGTTGACCGTGACTCGCACCGTCTCGGCCACGGCCGAGGTGGAGGGACTCGCCATCGGCGAGGTCGGCGGCATCAACACGGTGGTGGCCACCGACCGCGGCGGCAACGCCACGGTGATCCGCGGCGAGGATGTGGTCACCATTCCGGTGACCGACAGCGCTCGGCGGCTCAAGGCGGCCCGGTTCGTCACCCTCGGCGGCCGCACCCTGGTGCTGTGCGCCGGCAAGGACCACCAGCTCCACGGCTTCGATCCCGTTGCGCCCGAAGCCGGCGCATGGACCCTGGCGGACAGCGACGTGGCGATGCGCACCTTCAACGACATCACCGTCATCGGCGACGTGGTCTACGGCGCCAACTGGGACCGTCGCATCCACCGGCTGCGCCTGGCGGACGCTCACCGCGTCGCCGAGGTCCTGCCCGCCCTGGAGGGCCACGACCACGCCGTGGAGCGCTTGACCCTGAGCGAGGGCCTGCTCTGCAGCGTGAGCTACGACGGCCACCTCCGGACCTGGCATCTGGACGGCACTCCCCACCAGGCGACGCGCCTGGGGCGCATGGCCGTCCGGCGGTTGGTGGAGAGCCCGCACCCCGGCCGCGTGATCGCCGCCGGCTACGGCGGCCGGCTGATCGAGCTCGACCCACACACCCACACCATCACCGGCCACTGGACAGTAGCCTGAGAGGAGGACGACACCATGCGCTTCACCACCGAGACCTCCTTGCGCGAGACCCGCCGGGCCTGGCGCGCCTTCGTCGTGTTGAACCAGCTGGTCCGCCGTGGCGTGCTCGACAACCTGGACCAGACGGTCGGTGTGGACCTGGACAGCCTCGTGGCGCGAACCGGCCTCGACGGGCGCGTCCTGCGCTCGGCGCTGGATCTGCTCGTCGCGAATGGGCTGCTCCGCTACGACGGCGGCTACCGGCTCGCGGACAACGCCGGGTGGGTGCTGTTCTGCCTGGAAGAGATGCAGCACGAGTTCGAGGACATGACCGAGTTCGGCAACGTGCTGATGAACGGCGAGCCGGTCCAGGCCACCCGGGGCGGCGTCGACCGGGAGGACGACGAGGACCGCGCCCGGTTCCTGGAGGGACTGAGCCGCCGGGCCGAGCCCTCCCTGAGCGAGAGCCTGCGCCTGGTGCACCGGGCATGGAAGCGCCGGGGCATCGACGACCGCGGCCCGCGCATCCTCGACTTCGGGGGCGGACACGGTCTGTTCGCGGCAGCGTTCGCCGACGCCATCGCCGGCGCCACGGCGGTGCTCTTCGATCAGCCCGAGGTGATCCCCCACGCTCGCCAGCTGAACGGCAAGAAGTTCGCCGCGATCGGCGGCGACTTCTTCACCGATGACCCCGGCGATGACTACGACGTGGTCTTCCTGTCCAACGTCGTCCATGGGGAGAACGCGGCGCGGGCCCAAGAGCTCGTGGCGTGCGCGGCCAACGCCGTGGTGGCCGGTGGCAGCCTGATCATCCGGGACCGTGTCGTGCACGACGACCGGTCCGGTCCCGACTTCGCGGTCGACTTCTCGATCACGCTGAGCCTCTACACCGACTCCGGGCACACCCGGACCCGGAGCGAGCTGGTGGCGCTGCTGGAGGGGGCAGGCCTGGAGGTCGAGTTCATCCACACCGTGCACGACGCGGAGTACGCCTACGCGGTGGCCCTTCGCCCCGCTGGGGTGACCCCGTGACCTGGCCCAGCGACAGCCGGTGCGCCCCCGAGGTCCTGCGCCAGGCCGTGGGCCTCGGGGGGCCGCTCTCACCCGGGCTGCTGGAGGCGTGCCACGCGCTGACGGGTTGGATGAAGGACGACGCCGCGCTGTTCTGCTACGCCTGTCGGCTGCACGCTGCGGACCCCGTCCAGGCCGATCGCGGAGCGCTCGCGTGGCTCGCCATCCTCGCGGAACACCCTGCCCGACCGCGGGTGTGGGTCGCCCACCGGGGCGCGATCCTGTACCTGCTCGAGTGCGCCGCGCTTGCGCCCGCGGCCTGGGCTGACGCCGGGACCGCCATCGACGCCCTGCTGGACACCGCGGTGTTTGAGCGCGCCCAGGCCGTCCCGTTGCGGAACGGGCTGTGCTTCATGGTCGTCGAGACCTTCGCCGACGTGCTGGGCTCGGAGCTGCACATGCTCGACTCCGCCGGCCGGAGCGTGCGCCTGGCGGCGGTCCCCGGAGAGCTGCGCGCCCTGCAGCGGGCTCCCTGGGACCAGGCCCGTGCCGCCGCGCAGGCGCGGCGTCGGGCGATCCGCCAGCGGGACGCCGCCGGATTGGGTGTGCCCTTCGAGACGGTCTGCGAGCCGCCCTGGCCGTCCGGCGCGGCGCGCCTGGCCTGGGCCTTCCGAGTGGCCGCCGGCATCGACGTCACGCTCTACGACTCAGCCCCGCTCGACGTCGTGCTCGTCTGCCTGCTGCGGACATGGCACGGGCTGCCCGCGCCCTCGGCGCCGGGCTGGCACGACCGCCTCCGCCACACCCTGGACGCTCTCGGGCGGGACCGTGCTGACGATCGCGAGTGAGTGCCGACTGCCCACCCGCTGGGGCCCGACCCGGCTGCTGGACCTGCGGTCCGACGGCGAGGCCATGCTGGCCCAGGTCTTCGGCCGCCCCGATGCCCGCCCGACGCTGGCGAGGATCCACAGCGCCTGCCTGACATCAGAGGTGCTGGGCAGTGATCGCTGCGACTGCGCTCGCCAGCTTCGGGCGAGCCAGGCGTGGATGGCCCAGGACGGCAGGGGCATCTTGGTCTACACCCACGACGAGGGTCGCGGCATCGGGTTGGCGAACAAGCTGGCCGCATACGCGCGACAGGACCACGAGGGCCTGGACACCGTGGACGCCAACGTGGCCCTGGGTCTCCCCGTCGACGCTCGCACCTATGGGCCCGCCGCCCAAGCGCTGCGTGAGCTCGGCCTCCGCGAGATCAAGTTGATCACCAACAACCCCGACAAGCTCGCGGCCGCCCGGGCGGCCGGTCTCGCGGTGGAGCGGGCGCTGCTGCGGCTGACGGTCTCCCCGGACGCCAGGGACTACCTCCGGACCAAGGCCGAGCGGTGCGGCCACCTGCTCCAGGTCCCGTGACGATCCCGCGCCACGAGGACGCCGCAGCCCTGCTCCGGTGCCTGGCCCCGGATGTCCCGGTGACCTGCCTGCGGCCGGAGATCGCTCGGGCGGCGGCAGAACGCTTCGTGGCCCGCTTCCCCGGCGACACGTTCTACGCGGTCAAGGCGAACCCGGACTCCCGCATCCTGGGCGCGCTCCACGCCGGCGGTGTCAACGCCTTCGACGTGGCTTCGATCGCCGAGATCCGGCTGGTCCGCCGGCTCCTGCCCGACGCCGAGCTCGCCTTCATGCACCCGGTCAAGAGCCGGTCGGCCATCCGGGAGGCCTGGGACCTGGGCGTGCGGACGTTCGCCCTCGACCACCCTGGCGAACTGGCTAAGCTCCGCGAGGAAGTGGCAGAGCCCGCGGCCCTGCGGCTGATCGTGCGCCTGGATGTGCCCGACGGCGACAGCGGCGTTCGGCTGGCAAGCAAGTTCGGCGCCCGGGGCGATGCCGCCGCGGAGCTGCTGCTCCGGTGCCGCCAGGCCGCCAGGTTCGTGGGCGCCAGCTTCCACGTGGGCTCCCAGGCGACCCGGCCGGGTGCGTGGCAGTCCGCGCTGGCGTGTGCCGACGCGGTCATCCGCACCGCCGGCGTGCTCGTCGACGTCGTCGACGTCGGAGGCGGCTTTCCGGTCAGCTACCCGGGCCGCCCGGCCAGGGCCCTCGAGGGCTGGTTCCACGAGATCGAGACGGCCTTCGACAAGATGGCGGTTGCCCACGGCTGTCAGCTGTGGGCCGAGCCGGGCCGCATCCTGTGTGCCGGGGCCAGCTCGCTGCTCGCCCGGGTCGAGCTGCGCAAGGCCGCCAGCCTGCACATCAACGACGGCACCTACGGCGGCCTGTTCGACGCCGGGCCGCTGGTGGACTTCCGCTACCCCGCGCGGCTGGTCCGGCCGAGCACGGCCCCGTACAGGCCCTTCGAGCTGTTCGGGCCCACCTGCGACGGGCTCGACAGGATGCGGGGGCCGTTCTGGTTGCCCGCCGACGTGGCCGAAGGGGACTGGATCGAGCTGGGCCAGCTCGGGGCGTACTCTCACACGCTGCGGACCGGGTTCAACGGCTTCGGTCAGGCGCTGACGGCGATCCTGGACGACGAGCCTCCCCGGGTCGCGTCGTCAGCCCACCGCCAACAGTCCCACTGAGCGCCTGGCCGATCAGTCCCCCAGCAGCCACGCGAAGAGGAGCGGCGCCACGATCGTGGCGTCGGACTGGATCATGAACTTCGGCGTGTCCACCGCGAGCTTGCCCCAGGTGATCTTCTCGTTCGGGGCCGCGCCGGAGTACCCGCCGTAGCTGGTCACGGCATCGCTGATCTGGCAGAAGTACCCCCAGCGAGGCACGTCGATACCCAGGTCCTGGACCAGCGCCGGCACCGCGCAGATGGCGAAGTCACCGGCGATGCCACCGCCGATCTGCATGAAGCCGACGCTCCGGCCGCTCTCCCCGGCGCCGTGGTTGGCCACATACCAGCGCATCAGGTGGTTGAGTTGTGCCGTGCCAGGCACCACGGCGCCATGGTCGGGCAGGCTTCCCCGCCAGACGTGGGCGCTGAAGATGTTCCCAGTGGTGCTGTCCTCCCAGCCCGGGGTCCAGATGGGCACGCCGCACTCCTTGGCGGCGAGGACCCAGGAGTCCGAGGGAGGCAGCTGGAAGTGCTGGGCAAGGCTCGGATCGTCCAGGACCCGGAACAAGTGCTCGGATGGCAGGAGGCCCTCCCCGTCGGCCGCGGCGTGCTTCCAGCTGACCAACAAGCGCTCGTCGAGGTGGCGCATGACCTTCTCGGGAATGCAGGTGTCCGTGACCCGGTTCATCCCGCGGGCG